>WNFR01003166.1_pt1 | contig 27958 bp, 27 predicted proteins | sample 5400221 | NCBI WGS metagenome assembly WNFR01 (sample SAMN13153357, study PRJNA577476) | soil metagenome | isolation source: 40 cm soil under Madrone tree | place: USA:California | collected 2016-06-14
CGCCGCCCCCACGCCAGCTCGGGGCCCGCGTCAGACGCGTCGTGCGCCGGTGGTGCGTGGGGACGTCGGTGGGCGTTCGGCTGCCCCGGCTGACGCCTCGGGTCGTGCTATGGCGCCCGGCGACTCGGAGGCGGTCGCGAGTCGGCGCGCGGGCGCATGGACGTAGAGCTGCTGCGGTCGGGGTGACGCCGGCGGCGGCGGCCGCATGCGGTAGCGCGCCTCGCGCGCGTGGTCGGCGCACTGCCGATCGACGTTGTAGACGCTGCTGAACTTCCACAGCATGCGGAGGAAGTTCGTCTGCCCCCGCAGCACGAGGCCGGACACCTCTTTCAACGCGCCCCAGAGCGCGGCCGCGCCGAGGTGCTTGCGGTTCAAGACCGCTTGCGTTTGCACGAGCTCCTCGTAGAAGCGGCGCAGCGGCAGGCGCGTCGGCAGCACCGCGTGCTGGACGTCGAAGAGGCGGTAGTCGCGCGTCGTCAACTTGCGCGACTCGGTAAGCCACGTCTCGGTGCCGGGATAGGGTGTGTTGACGGTCAGGTGGACGATCTCGGGAACGCTCTGCGCCCACTCGCGAATCGTCGCGAAGCGCCGCTCGTCCCAATCGGGGTCGGCGATGATGTTGATCGCGACCGTGAGGTCCATGGCGCGCGCCACCTCCAGCGCCTCGAAGCTCGCGCTCGGCGACACGCGTTTGCGGTGCAGCTTCAAACCCTCCGCGTCGATCGCCTCGAGGCCGAGGAAGAGATACGTGAGGCCGAGCCGGCGCCAGCGCTCGAAGACCTCGCGGTTGCGCAGGAGGACGTCGCAGCGGGTCTCCAGGTAGTACTGCTTGCGGATCTTCCGGCGCTCGACCTCGTCGGCGATCGCGAGGCCGTGCTCGGGATGAATGAAGGCGACGTCGTCGACGATGAAGACGTTCGGCTCGGCGACGCGGGCGAGATCCTCGGCCGCCGCCGTCGGCGGCACCTGGCGGTAGCTGCGGCCGTAGAACGTCCACGCGCTGCAGAAGACGCAGTCCCACGGACAGCCGCGCGAGAACTCGATGGACGCGCACGGGTCGAGGACGCCGATGAAGTACTTGTGGCGGCGCGCCGTCAAGTCGCGCGCCGGGCGGCAGGTCTCGAGACTCGGGACGAACGTCGGCGGCGCCCCCGCACCCGCGACGGTCGTCGCGCCGGGGACGCCGTCGAGAACGCCCGAGGGCAACGCCGCGAGGAGCGCCGGGGCGCCGACCTCGCCTTCGCCGCGCAGCACGCAATCGATCGCGCCGTCGCCGTGCTCGAGGAGCTCGTCGGCGATGAACGACGCGCTGTGACCGCCGACGAACACGTACGTCCTGGGCAGGAGTTGCTTGGCGGCGCGCGCCAGCTCGATCATTTCGGGCGCGTTGGCGAGATAGTTGAGCGAGAACCCGACGGCGTCCGGCCGGAACCGTCGCAAGGACTCCTCGTAATCGCGGCGCCGGAAGATTTGCAGGTCGAGGAGCCGCACCTCGTGGCCGGCGGCGCGGATCGCCTCGGCGACGCACTCCAGCCCGAGCGGCTCGAGGCGGAGATAGATCTCCGAGTACATGAGCGGGCTCGGATGGACGAGGAGGACTCGCATACGCGGACTCTCCAGGCATTTTTCGCAGGGACGAAAGACAGTCAACCGAGACGATTGCCCGGCGTGCGGCAAAACGCACGCGTATCGATCCTGGACCCGCGCGCCGGCGCTTGGAATGATGGTGCGAGAAGGGGCGTAAGATGCTGCTCGTGAACGTACAAGGGAGAGCTGGACTGCTGATCGGCGACGCGGTCGTCGACGTCGAACGGCGCTCGGGCGGCCGCTTTGCCGCCGACCCGATGGCGGCCGTCGCCGCCTGGGGCGCGCTCGCCGACTGGTCGGCGGGACTGCGTCGTGGCGACGGCGACGCGGCGCTCGAGGAGACGCTGCTCGGTCCGCCGGTGCCGCGTCCGGCGAAGGTCTTCGCGATCGGGATGAACTACCGTGCGCATGCCGAGGAGGCGGGGCTCGAGATCCCGCGCACGCCGGTCGTCTTCACGAAATTTCCCAACTGTCTCGTCGGGCCGCACGCCGACATCGTGCTCTCGTCCGCGTACGTCGACTGGGAGGTCGAGCTCGTGGTGGTGATCGGCCGGCGCGGGCGCGCGATCGCGGCGGCTGACGCGCTCGCCGCCGTCGCCGGGTACTGCGTCGGGCAGGACATCTCGGATCGCCGCCTGCAATTCGCCGACAAGCCGCCGCAGTTCTCGATGGGGAAATCGCTCGACACCTTCGGTCCCCTCGGCCCCGCGCTGGTTTCGCTCGACGAGGTGCGCGACCCGAACGACCTCGCGCTCACCTGCGACGTCGGCGGCGAGCGCATGCAGGACGCCCGTACCAGCGGCATGATCTTCGGCGTGCCGGCGCTGATCGCGTTCCTGTCGTCGCTGTGCACGCTCGAGCCCGGCGACCTGATCTTCACCGGCACGCCGAGCGGCGTCGGCTCGACGCGCACCCCGCGCCGCTATTTGGCGGCGGGCGAGGAGATCGTGAGCACGATCGAGGGCCTCGGCACGCTCCGCAACCGCTGCGTCGCGCGCTGAGCAGCCGCCCTGTCGCGATACGCGCGGAGCTGGTGCCACCCCGCCGCGACGTGATCATATGTGAGTGGGGAACTTTCCCATTCGCCCTAGTCCGGGGCTCGCCTGGAACCGGGATCCTCGCTACAACGATGGTTGCACGAGGGTCCACGATGCGCATCGCGTCCGTCGGTCGAGCGTTTCCGCCGCATTACTATGATCAGGAGACGCTCATCGCAGCGCTGGAGCAGGTGTGGGCGTCGCGCCATCGTGGCGCGCACAGACTGGCCTCGATCCACCGCAACACGCTCGTCGGCGGACGGCATCTGGCGCTGCCGCTCGCGGCCTACGCCGAGCTGACGTCCTTCACCGCCGCCAACGACGCCTTCATCCGCTGCGCGGTCGATCTCGGCGAGGAGGCGCTCCGCGACGCGCTCGCGAACGCGGAGCTGCAGCCCGAGGACGTCGATCACGTCATTTTCGTCTCGATCACCGGCCTCGCGACGCCGTCGATCGACGCGCGGTTGGTGAACCGGCTCGGCCTTCGCCGCGACGTCAAGCGTACGCCGATCTTCGGCCTCGGCTGTGTCGCCGGCGCCGCCGGTCTCGCGCGTGGCGCCGATTATCTGCGCGCGTTTCCGCAGGAGGTCGTGGCGTTGGTGTCGGTCGAGCTCTGTAGTCTCACGCTGCAGCGCAGCGACGTGTCCTTCACCAACTTGATTGCGAGCGGTCTTTTCGGTGACGGTGCCGCCGCCGCGGTCCTCGTCGGCGCCGATCGCGCGGAGGGGACGAACGGCGCCGGCGCGCCACGCTGCGCCGGGCCCGCCGTCGTCGCCAGCCGCTCCGTCTTCTACCGCGACAGCGAGGACGTGATGGGGTGGGACGTCACGGCGGAGGGATTTCGTGTCGTGCTGTCGGCGGACGTCCCGAAGATCATCGAAGCGCGTCTCGCCGCGGACGTCGACGCGTTTCTCTCCGCGCATGGCCTGACGCGCGCCGACGTCGCGAGCTACGTCTGCCATCCCGGCGGGCCGCACGTGTTGCAGGCGGTGCAGCGCGGTCTCGGCCTCGCCGACGACGCCCTTGCGGTGACGTGGGACAGCCTCCGCCGCGTCGGCAATCTCTCGAGCGCGTCCGTGTTGATGGTGTTGCGCGACACGATCGATGCGCACCGGCCGCCGCCCGGGACGTGGGGACTTCTGCTGGCGCTCGGGCCGGGCCTCTGTGCCGAGCTCGTCCTCCTACGATGGTGAGCTGGTACCTCGTTCTCCTCGCGCTCCTCGGCGTCGAGCGGCTGGTCGAGCTCGCGATCAGCCGCCGCAACGCGGCGCTGGCGCGTGCTCGGGGCGCGATCGAGGTCGGGCAACGGCACTTTCAAGTGATGAAGCTGCTGCACACGGCGTTCCTCGTCGCGTGTGGTGCCGAGGTGGTCCTGCTGCAGCGGCCATTTCTGCCTGCGCTGGCGGCGCCGATGCTGGTGCTCGTCGTCCTTGCGCAAGCGCTGCGCTATTGGGCGGTCCTGACGCTCGGCCGACGTTGGAACGTCCGCGTGCTCGTCGTGCCGGGCGACCAGGCGATCGTCGCCGGTCCGTACCGATACGTGCGTCATCCGAACTATCTTGCGGTCGTCATCGAAGGGTTCGCGGTGCCGCTGGTGCACTGTGCGTGGCTCACCGCGCTCGGTTTCACGCTCGCGAACGCCGCCCTCTTGTGCGTGCGCATCGCCTGCGAGGAACGCGCCCTCGCCGCCCACTCCGACTACGGATCCCGGCTCGGGGATCGCCCGCGGTTCATCCCCGGCTGGCGTGCGGCCGGATGACGACGGACCTCGCGATCGTCGGCGGCGGTCCGGCCGGGCTCGCGACGGCGATCATCGCCGCCGAGCACGGCCTCGAGTCGACCGTCGTCGATCGCCGCGCGCTGCCGCTCGACAAAGCGTGCGGCGAGGGACTCATGCCGGGCGCCGTGCGCGCGCTCGCGGCAATGGGCGTCGAGGTGCCGGAGTCCGGACGGACGCCGTTCGTCGGCGTGCGCTACGTCGACGGGGATGTCGTCGCCGAGGGCCGGTTTCCCGGCGGACCGGGCTGGGGCGTGCGGCGCACCGCGCTCGTCGCTGGCATGGTGGCGCGTGCACGGGCTCTCGGCGTGACGCTCCGCTACGAATGCGCGGCACGCGAATGGCGCTCGCGCGACGACGGCATCGAGCTCGCGACCGACGCCGGCGGCGTCCGCGCGCGTCTTCTCGTCGGCGCCGACGGCCTCGCGAGCGCGATTCGTCGCGACGCCGGCCTCGGCGGCCCGCCGCGCGGCCGGCGACGGTTCGGGATGCGGCGTCACTACGCGGTCGCGCCGTGGTCGCCGTTCGTCGAGGTGCATTGGGGCGCGCGCGCCGAGGCCTATGTCACGCCCGCCGGTGAAGGCGGGGTCGGAATCGCGTTTCTCTCGGATGGAGACGGCGCCCGTTTCGAAGAGCTGCTGGCGCGCTTTCCCGCTCTTGCCATGCGCGTCGCCGGCGCCGCGCACGCGTCCGACGTGCGCGGCGCCGGGCCGCTGCGTCGCGACGTCAAAATCCGCCATGGCGATCGTGTGGCGCTCGTCGGCGACGCAGCCGGCTACCTCGACGCGCTCACCGGCGAGGGGCTGACGCTCGCCTTCGACGGCGCGCGCGCCCTCGTCGACGTCGTCGCCCGCCGCGCCCCGCTCGCCGAATACGAGCGCGCATACCGGCGCTTGAGCCGCGCGTACTACTTCCTCACGAGCCTGATGCTCTGGGTCGCCGCGCATCCGGCCTTGCGGCGGCGCGTGGTCTCGATGCTCGCCGACCGTCCTGACGCGTTCGGTCGCGTGCTCGCGATCAACGCGGGCGAGTTGCCGCTCTCCGCGCTCGGAATCCGTGCGGGGCTCGGTCTCGTCTGGGGCACGTTCTTCGCTCCGCGTTCTTCGTTCGTGGATCGCGGGCATCATCGCCCTGTACCCGACCTGCGCGATGACGGGGCGCCGGCGAAGTCGTCCACGTCGCACGAGCGCGGGACGTTGGAGAATGCGGCATCGTGAGCGACGTGAGCCGGGCGATGCTCAGCGCCAGCGAGCGCGGCGGCGACGTCGAGGCTCTTCGGCGCGCTGCCGCGCCTCCTCCACCGGCGCGCTCAGCTCGCGAACGGCCTCCGAGCGGCCGACCATGTTCGTCGCGTCGCCGGTAAAGCGACCTTCGAAGGCCTCACCGTCGGCGGTCGGCTGCCACTCGATGCGTCGTTGCCGCGTGCCGCGCCGCCCGTGCTCGATGAGAACCAGCTCGATGCCGTTGTCGTGCCACGTTCCGGTCGCGACGACCGGCGTGCGCTCCGACGGCCGGAGCACGTACCCGTTCTTCGACCACGTCGAGCCCTTGCCGAACACGCGCGCACCGTCCTGGCGGAGCTCGATCCGATACACGACCAGCAGACCATTGTCCGGCCGTCGGCGGCTCGATTGGGCCGCGTTCGTGACCAGCCACCAGCCGTCGAGCGGGCTGACGGAGGCGGCGGCACGGGCGTCGTTGCGCGGCGGCGCCGCCGCCGGAGGCGTCGTCTCGACCGCGTTCGACGCGACCTGAGGCTGCGGCGGCGCCGTGGCGGGAGGGGGAGTCGCGTCGACGGCATTCGACGCCGCACCGAGCTGCGGCGGCGCCGCCGCGACGACCTGAGTCGTCGCGGCATCGTCCGCGGTTGCCCGCGGTCCGGTCTCTGCGGCGCGCTCCACGGAAGGTGGCGAGACCGCCGCCGTGTCGCCCGTGGTTGCGCGTGCCGCGGCCGCGTCTGCATCTGCATCGTGGGCGGCTCCCGGCGGCGCCGCGTCCGGCGCCGCAAAGAGTGGCGGGGGCGCCGCCGTCGACGCCTCGTCTCGTTTCGCCGAGACCGTCGCCGCGTCCGGCGACGGCGCCGCGACGGCAGCGTCGGGCAGTGCGGGCGACGGCGCCACGCGAGCCGCCGTCGCTTCGGGCGCACGCATCACGTACACGCCGGGGCCGAGGTCGCGGCGCGGCGATGACGCGTCGGGGACGGCGTCGTTCCGCGCGAGCGGCGCGCGCTGGGTCGCGTCGTTGCGTGCGAGCCGGGTCGCCGCGCGTGCGACGCTAGTCGTGCAGGCGCCGCCGCGGCACGCGACGCGTTGCACGGCCGCGGGCACGAGCCGTACGACGAAGAGCGCCAGCAACGCGCCCGCCGCGAACCACAGGACGGCGTCCCGGGAGCGGGAACTCATGCTTCCAGAATTACCGTCGGTCCACGCATAGTCGAATGTGCGCTGGCGCTCTGCCAATCGACGTTTTTCCTGCTACAAACGCGACCGACGATGGCAACGAGCGGCGATGATCTCCATCGAAAGAGCGTCGCGGAGCTTTCGGCGGCGATTGCCGCGGGCGCGCTCTCGCCACGCGAGCTGACGGACGCCGCGCTCGCGCGCGTCGCCGCTGCCGACGATCGCGTGCAGGCGTTCGTCGCCGTGTGCGCCGACGAGGCGCGTGGCGACGCCGATTGCCTCACCGAAGAGCTCGTGCACGGTCGCCGTCGCGGCCCGCTGCACGGGATTCCGATCGCCGTCAAAGACTTATGCGACACCGCCGGTCTGCGGACGACGTACGGGTCGAGTCTCTTTCGCGAGAACGTCCCCGCCGCCGACGCCGAGCCGGTCCGTCGGCTGCGCGCCGCCGGCGCGATCGTGCTCGGCAAAGCCAATACGCACGAGTTCGCGTGCGGCGTCTCGACGAGCAATCCGCACTACCTCACGACCCACAACCCCTGGCGCCACGACCGCATTCCCGGCGGCTCCAGTGGCGGCTCGGCGGCGGCGGTCGGCGGCGGCCTCGTCGCGCTCGCCGTCGGCTCCGATACCGGCGGCTCGATTCGCATCCCGAGCGCGCTCTGCGGCTGCGTCGGATTGAAGCCGACGCACGGACGCGTGAGCCTGCGCGGCACGTATCCGATGGCGGCGAGCTGTGATCACGTCGGGCCGATCGCGCGCACCGCACGCGACTGCGCGCTCGCATTGAACGCGATGGCGGGATTCGATCCCGAGGATCCATGGTCGCGGCGATTTCCCGCGGAGGACTTCACCCGCGATCTCGATCGCCCGCTACGCGGCAGGCGCATCGCGGTCGCACCCGAGTTCCGCGCCGCGCCGCTCGCGCGCGCGGTCGATGCCGCCCTCACGCGAGCGCGCGACGCGCTCGCGGCGCTCGGGGCGGAGATCGTGCGCGTCGAGCTGCCGCCGCCGGACGACGCGTTCCTCGCCGCGAACCTCATCTGGGTCGAGACCTATGCGCAGCACGCGCACCAGTTCGCGGCCCAGCCGGACGCGTACGGCGCCGACGTGCGCGCGCTCCTCGAGTTCGCGAAGAGCTTCGACACCGCTGCGCTCGTCCGCTCGCAACACATGCGCGAGCGGCTCACGCAAACGCTGTCGCTGCTCCTCACGGATCGCGTCGACGCGCTCCTCATGCCGACGACCGCGCTCGAAGCGCCGCGCATCGGCGCCGAGTATGTCGACGTCGCCGGTCAGCAGATGCCGGTCACGCTCGTGCTCGCCGCCTACACGCTGCTCTTCAATCTCACGCGTGTTCCCGCGGTCGCCGTCCCCGCGGGCCTCGGCGACGAGGGCCTGCCGACGAGCGTGCAGATCGCGACCGCCGCCGGCCGCGAGGCGCTCGCGCTCAACATCGCGCACCAGCTCGAGCAGGCGCTGTGGCCGGTCGCGCAGCGCTGGCGCGACCTCGACCGGGTTGCCGCTCCGCTGCGCGCGTGAGAATGTCGGCCGAGGAGCGTACCCGAGTGAGCGCGTAGGTTCCCGAGGAGCGCGACCATGGCACAAGCGACGTTTGCAGCGGGTTGTTTCTGGGGCGTCGAGGAGGCGTTTCGCACCCTGCCGGGAGTGACGAAGACGACGGTCGGGTACAGCGGCGGCACCGTCGAGAGCCCCACGTACGAGCGCGTGTGCTCCGGCCGCACCGGCCACGCCGAGAGCGTGCTCGTCGACTACGACCCTGCGCGCGTCACGTACGAGCAGCTGCTCGACGTCTTCTGGAACGAGCACGACCCGACGACGCTGAATCGCCAAGGACCCGACATCGGCACGCAGTACCGTTCCGCGATCTTTTTCCACGACGCCGCGCAGCAGGCGGCGGCGAGCGCGTCGAAGGAGCGTCTCGAGCGCAGCGGCCGGTTCCGGCGGCCGATCGTCACCGAGATCGTCCCCGCGTCGACGTTCTACCCGGCCGAGGAGTACCACCAGCAGTACTTCTCGAAGCAAGGCCGCACCTGCCACCGATGACGGCCGCCCACGGGCTTCGCCGTAACGGGCGAGCGCGGATTGCGGCCGTCCGCGGTGAGCCATGAAAGCGGTTCTCTGCAAGGAGTACGGGCCGCCCGACTCGCTCGTCGTCGAGGACGTGGCGTCGCCGACGCCGAACCGCGGCGAGGTCCTGCTCGCGGTGCGGGCGGCGGGGGTGAATTTTCCCGACGTCCTCATCATCCAGAACAAGTACCAATTCCGTCCGCCGCTGCCGTTCGCGCCGGGCGGCGAGGTCGCCGGCGTCGTCACGGCGCTCGGCGAGGGCGTCGAGCGCCTCAAAGTCGGCGATCGCGTGATCGGCTCGACCGGCTGGGGCGGGTTCGCCGAGGAGCTCGCGGTCGATGCGAGCCGCACGATCGCGATCCCCGACGAGATGGACTTCGTCACCGCGTCGGCGTTTCTGATGACGTACGGCACCTCGCACCACGCGCTGAAGGACCGGGCGCACCTGCGCGAAGGCGAGACGCTCCTCGTCCTCGGCGCCGCGGGCGGCGTCGGCCTCGCGGCGGTCGAGCTCGGCAAGATCATGGGCGCGCGGGTGATCGCCGCCGCGTCGACGCCGGAGAAGCTCGCCGTTTGCCGCGAGCACGGCGCCGACGAGCTCATCGACTACGCGCGCGAGGACCTGAAAGACCGCGTGAAGCAGCTGACGTCGGGCAACGGCGTCGACGTCGTCTACGACCCGATCGGCGGCGCCTACGCCGAGACGGCGCTGCGGGGGACGGCGTGGGACGGGCGCTATCTCGTCGTCGGGTTCGCCGCCGGCGACATCCCGAAGATCCCGCTGAATCTCGTGCTGCTGAAAGGGTGCCAGATCGTCGGCGTGTTCTGGGGCGCCTTCACCGTGCGCGAGCCGGAGCGCCATCGCGCCAACATTGCCGAGCTGATGACGTGGTTCCGCGCCGGCAAGCTGAAGCCGCACGTCTCGGCGACGTTTCCGCTCGAGCGCGCCGCCGAGGCGCTGAACGCGATGGCGGAACGGCGCGTGATGGGCAAGGTCGTGTTGGTGCCGGGTAGCGCGGAATAGGTCACGGAGGATTCGGAGATGGCGATCGAGGAAGGGAAGCCGGCGCCGGCGTTCACGATGAGCGACGCGACCGGTAAGAAGGTCTCGCTCCAGGACTTCGCGGGGAAGAACGTGATCCTGTACTTCTACCCGAAGGACGACACGCCCGGGTGCACGAAAGAGGCATGCGGCTTTCGCGACGACTGGAAGGAGCTCGCGAAGCACAACGCCGTCGTCCTCGGCGTCTCGGCCGACGACGCCGTGTCGCACCAAAAGTTCATCGGCAAGTACAAGCTGCCGTTCCCGCTGCTCTCCGACCCGGACCGCAGCGTGATGAAGAAGTACGGCGCCTACGGCGAGAAGATGATGTACGGCAAGAAGACGACCGGTGTGATCCGCTCGACCGTGTGGATCGGCCCCGACGGCAAGGTGAAGCGCCACTGGGCGCGCGTCGCGAACGCGGAGGAGCACCCGGCGAAGGTGCTGGAGGCGCTGCGCGCAGCGGAGTCATGAGCGCGCTCGAGCACAGCGGCCCGAACGCCGAGCAGATCAAGTACTGGAACGACCAGCGCGCGCGCAACTGGATCGAGCTGCAGGACCTGATCGACCGCCAGATCGGCCCGCTCGGCCGCCGTGCGATGGATCGCGCCGGGATCGCGACGGGTGAGCGCGTGGTCGACGTCGGGTGCGGCTGCGGACAGACGACGCTCGAGCTCGCCCGCCGCGTCGGTTCTGAGGGATCCGTGCTCGGCGCCGACGTGTCCACGCCCATGCTCGAGCAAGCCCGGGCCGCCGCACGTGCCGCCGCTGTCACGAACGCTCGCTTCGAGGAGGCCGACGCGCAGACGCACGCGTTCGCGCCCGGCGCGTTCGACGTGCTCTTCTCGCGCTTCGGCGTCATGTTCTTCGCCGACCCGCGTGCCGCGTTCACCAACCTGGCGCGCGCGCTCCGTCGCGGCGGCCGCGTCGCGTTCGTCTGCTGGCGGCCGCTGCACGAAAATCCGTGGATGGCGGTGCCGCTCGCGGCGGCGTTCCAACACATTCCGCCGCCGCCGCCGCCGGAGCCGAACGCTCCCGGTCCGTTCTCGTTCGCGGATCGCGCGCGCGTCGACGGTGTTCTCACCGGCGCCGGCTTCGCAGAGGTCACGTTCGACGCCATCGACGAGCACATGCTTCTGGGTGGCGGCGCCGGCATCGACCAGGCCGTGAAGTTCATCTTGCAGCTCGGCCCGACCGCCGCCGCGCTGCGCGAAAGCGGCGCGGAGAAGGTCGCGGAAGTCGCCGCCGCGGTCGGCGACGCGCTCCGGCCCTATTTCACGCCCGACGTCGGCGTGCGCATGGCGGCGGCGGCGTGGGTCGTGAGCGCGCGCCGTCCGTGACGCGCTGACGTCGCTCGCCTCCGCGCGCGCCGACGGCGGGTAACCGCGCTACTCCCCGAAGAAGCGCGCGCGGACGTCGTCGCCCGCCGGAAAATCGGGACCGATGAACGGGGTGTCCGGAATCCGGCTCGCGTCCTCCGCGATGAACGGCAGAGCGCGCATCCGGCGCGCGTCGGCGTCGTCGCCGATCTGCATGAAAAAATCGGAGTACCAGCCGTCGACGCGGTGAATGACGCCGTAATGCTCGTCGTGCGCGGCGGCGTAGGCGTGCGCCGCGCGATCCCAGTCGTCGTTACCGCACAGTGCATCACGCAGCACCCGCACGTCGCGTAACGTGAGCGACATGCCTTGACCCCACGTGGGGTCGCTCGTCGCCGCGGCGTCGCCGATCAGGACGACGCCGCCGCGGTACGGGTGCTCGACCCAGTTGTCGGCGCCTTCGAAGATCGCGAGCGGCCCGGCCGGGATCGCCTCCGCGTACCAACTCGGGTCGACGCCGGCGCGGACGGACTCGGCGATGAAGCATTGCACGTCGCGACCCGCGTCCGGCGGCGCCGCGTCCTTGTGGTAGCCGACGTACGCGCGGACCCGCCCGCCGCCTTGTGGAAAGAGAAGCGAGATCCGGCCGATCAACGGATGAAAAAAAATGTGGCTCGTCTCGTCTGGCGCCTGGTGGCCGTCGAGGAGGATGCCCGAGAAAAGGAGCCGCGGCGGGTCACGCCGGACGGTGAAGCCGCCCCACTTGCGCATCGCCGAGGCACGGCCGTCGGCGCCGATGACGAGGCGCGCGCGCTCGGTCGTCGTTCGTCCCTCGTGCTCGACGATCGCTGTCGGCGTCCTGCCCGGCTCGATCGCGCGCACGCGGGCGCCGCGCCGGATCTCGGCGCCCGCCTCATTGGCGGCCTCGAGCACCGTCTCCTGCATCGCCGGATGGAAGAAGCTCATCCACCCCGTCGCCTGCGGCGTCGTCGTCGCCAACTCGCGGTGCGAAACCTGCATGCCTGCGAATGCGAGATCGATCCAACGGAGCTCGTGACCGCACGTCGCGCGGAGCAGCGGCTCGAGGCCGAGCGTGCGTGCCTCGGCGACGCCCCAGGGCGCGAGCGCCTCGCCGCGCACGCGGTCCCCGAAGCGGCGCTCGCGCTCGATGACGAGCACGCGCGCCCCGCGCTCCGCCATCGCCTTGGCGAGTGCCGCGCCGCCGAGGCCGCCGCCGACCGTGATCAGGTCGTACGTCGCCCTCACCGTGTCAGCGCTACCAGCGCCGCGACGTGCTCGTCAACGAACGATGACCGCGGCAGCTCGAGCGGGTGGTTGCAGTCTTCACCGCGATCCAGTTTCTTGGTGCGCGTGCGCTTGGTTTCGGCGTTGCTCTTGCGCGCCGCACTCGCCGTCGGGTTCTTGACCCTGCAAATCGTCGTGCCGACGTGGCTCCTCTTCGGTGCGCGCCCCGCGCGCTTCGGGTGGCAGATGTTCGCGGCGCATACGCGTGCGCCCGCATACGTCGTCGAGCGCGCCGACGGCAGCCGTACGCTCGTCGACGTCGACGACTACTTTGCGTTCCGCCGCGGCGATCTCGATCCGGCGGTCTTCGACCGGCTGCCGGCGCACCTCTGTGCGCTCGAGCCGTCGGTCGTCACCGTCTATGAGCAGCGCGTGCCGCAAGGCGCGATCGAGGCGCACGCGTGTCGCTGACGCACGCGGACGTCGTCACGCAGCGCGCGGAGTCGTCGGCGTGCGCGGCGGTGGCGCTCCTGTTGCGCGGCGGCGTCGACGCGCGGCCGCTCGCGGTCCTGCGCATCGTCATCGGCGCGACCGCGTTCGTACGCGCGCTCGTCGCGTACGGGATTCTCGAGCGCCTGTCGCGGCCGACGACGATACGCCTGCCGTACGTGCCCTGGCTGCCGCAGCTCGGGCCGGCGGGCATCCCGTGGCTCGTCGCGCTCTGGGCCGGCGCGGCGCTCCTCTTCACCTGCGGGTGCTGGACGCGGACCGCCGGCGTCGTGCTCGCGGCCGCGATGTCCTACGTTCTGCTCCTCGACGAGCAGACGTACTCGAACCACCTCTACCTGCTCGTCTTGGTCGTCCTCTTGCTCGTGCTCGCGAACGCGGGCGGCGCGCTCGGCGTCGATGCGCGCCGCGGCCGCGTCCGTCCGCACGCCGAAGCGTACGCGGTCTGGCTGCTGCGGACGCAGGTGAGCGCGACGTACGCCTTCGCCGCGCTCGCGAAGCTCAATCCGGTCTATCTGAGCGGCGCGACGCTCGCCGGCTACATGTCCGCGGACCTGCTCGTCGCGCTTCCGGAGGCGATGCGGCTGCCGTTCGTGCTGGCGTGCTCGTGGGGGACGATCGTCCTCGAGCTCGGGCTCGCCGTCGCGCTCTGGAGCGCGCGCTGGCGGCGGGTCGCGGTCGCCGCCGGGGTGGCGCTGCACGTCGGCATGGTCGCGCTCCTGCCGCCCGCGGCGCGGATGCAGCTGGCGATCTTCGCGGTCGAGATGGTGACGCTGTACGTCGTGTTCTTCGTCCCGCTGCCGAGCCGCGCCGGCGCCGACGTCGAATGATCGTCCCGCTGCCGAGGCTCGCTGGCGCCGACGTCGAGTGACGAAGACACCCATTTACGCCGTCGCCGCGGGCGGTCTATACACCGGCGACACTATGGGCGCGCAGGTAGTGTGCATCTCCCGGACGGACGGAGCGCTGGGCGAGGAGATCGGCAATCTCGTCGCCGAGCGCCTGAGCTTCCGCTACGTCGACGAGCAGGTGATCGAGCGCGCTGCGCGACTCGCGCAGGTGGATCCCAAGCTCGTCGCTGCGGTGGAGCAACGTCAGCGGCTGCTGCGCGGGCTGATCGACAAGCTCGCGGCGGCGCGCGACCTCGTCGGCCCCGCGACGCTTTCGGTCGGGCTGCCCTTGGCGGCCGCGCTTCCGGAGCGCCAGAGCTACCGTGTGAAGCCGGAAGATCTTCGCCTCCTCATCCAGGCGGCGATCCACGAGATCGCGCGCGATGGTGGTGCCGTCATCGTCGCGCACGCCGCCTCGATGACGCTGGCGACGCGAAGCGACGTCGTGCGCGTGCTCGTCACCGCGTCAGTCGAGACCCGCGCGTTCCGCGTGGGCGCGGCACGAGAGGTTGCCGCAGAGACGGCGAATGCGGCGATCGCCGAGGGCGATCGCAACCGGCAAGACTACCTCCGGCGCTTCCACGGGATCGCGCAAGAGCTGCCGACGCACTACGATCTCGTGATCAATACCGACGTGCTCACGGCCGAGCAGGCCGCGGACGTGATCGCGTGCGCCGCTCGGGCCCGACCCTGAGAGACCGACCCCGAGATCCTACTCGATTGATCCAGCATCGTGTGCGCGCCATCCTCCGGCGCGAGGGGGGAGCGCTATGAATGATCGGACTTTGCTCCGCGTTTGCGGCATCTGCTTCTGTCTGCTCGCGGTCTCGAACATGACGAAGTTCCTCGAGATGAGCTCGAATCAAGGATTCATGTTCTTCGGCATGCGCCAGCACGGCACGCCCGACCTCGTGTGGGGATGGGTCTTCGGGCTCTACCTCCTCGTCTACGGCATCGGCGTCCTGCGCATGCGCGCGTGGGCGCTGCCGATGGGCGTCGCCTACGCGGCGTACGTCGTCATCAACCTCGTGCTCTTCACGATTCGCATGTCGGACGAGGCGTTCGCGCACCCGCTCTTCGGGATCATTTACGTTATCCTCGCGATCGCCGGCTCGAGCGGGGCCGCCTACCTGCTGCGCAAGCATCGCGACGAGCTGACGTAGCCCCTCCCCCGGGTTACGCAGGCGAGACGCGGAGCGCGGCGGTGGCCGCGATCGCGAGTTGACAGTGGAGCGGTCCGCGGTGTATCAGTCAATCCGGATAGACGGATGATCGCCGCCGCCGCCCCCGCGATTCTCGACCACCTCTCGGTCCTCGGCGACGTCACGCGTAGCCGCATTCTCCTCGTGCTGGAACGCTACGAGCTCACCGTCGCCGAGCTCTGCGCGGTGTTGCAGGCGCCGCAGTCGACGGTCAGCCGGCATCTGAAGGCGCTCCTCGACTGCGGCTGGGTGACGGCGCGCGCCGAGGGCACGAGCCGACTCTACCGCAGCGGCCGCGACGCGATGGATGCGCCGGCGCGGCGTCTCTGGCAGCTCGTGCGCGAGCAGGTCGCGGAGACGCCGGCGTCGCTCCAGGACGGGCGGCGCCTCGAGCGCGTCCTCGCCGAGCGACGCACGAAGTCGCAGGAGTTCTTCACGTCGTCGGCCGGGCAGTGGGATCGCGTGCGCGAGGAGCTCTTCGGGCGCGACTTCCACTTCCAGGCGCTACTCGCGTTGCTCGACGACGCGGCGATCGTCGGCGACCTCGGCTGCGGCGGCGGGCAGGTCGTCGAGGCGCTCGCGCCTTGCGTGCGGCGAGTCATCGGCGTCGACGACTCCGCGACGATGTTGCAGGCCGCGCGCCGGCGTTTGCGTGGCTACGCCAACGTCGATCTGCGGCGCGGCCGGCTCGAGGCGGTGCCGATCGACGACGGCGCGCTCGACGCCGCGACCTGCGTTCTCGTCTTGCACCACGTCCCCGAGCCTGCGCTCGCGCTCGCCGAGGCCGGCCGCGTGCTGCGGCCGGGCGGGCGGCTCCTCGTCGTCGACATGCAGCCGCACGACCGCGAGAACTACCGGCAGCAGATGGGCCACGTTTGGCTCGGGTTCGCGGAAGCGCAGATGACGGCGTATCTCGTGGCCGCGGGGTTCGACGGCGTCCACGTGCGAGCGCTGCCGCCGGAGCCGAAGGCGCAAGGCCCGGCGCTCTTCGCCGCGAGCGCGCGCCGCAGCGTCACGACGAACGGTCACCGTTCGCGCCGCACCATCACACCCAACGGCAACCACTCGCGACGTGCACGCACGCGCGTCCGCGCCACCGTTCGAGACACGACTTCGAAAGGAGAGAAGCAATGACCGTCACCGCAGCCAAGTCGCACGCCACGCGCCCGTCGGAGGGACGCGTGCCGTTCAAGGTCGCCGATCTCTCGCTCGCCGAGTTCGGCCGCAAGGAGATCCGCCTCGCCGAGCAGGAGATGCCGGGCCTGATGGCGCTCCGCCGCCGTTACGCGGCGACGAAGCCGCTCGCCAGCGCGAAGATCATGGGCAGCCTCCACATGACGATCCAGACCGCTGTCTTGATCGAGACGCTCGTCGAGCTCGGCGCCGACGTCCGCTGGGTGTCGTGCAACATTTTCTCGACGCAGGACCACGCGGCGGCCGCGGTGGTGGTGGGGAGGCCAGAGTCGGGCGGCACGCCCGACGATCCAAAAGGAACGCCCGTCTTTGCCTGGAAGGGCGAGACGCTCGAGGAGTACTGGTGGTGCACCGGCGAGGCGCTCATGTGGCCGGACGGCACCGGGCCGAACCTCATCGTCGACGACGGCGGCGACGCAACGCTCCTGGTCCACAAAGGCGTCGAGTTCGAAAAGACGGGCGCGGTGCCCGCGTTCGATCCGAAGACCGACCCCGAGGAGTGGGGCGTCATCCTCGATCTGCTCCGCGCCGAACAGCAGCGCGATCCGCAGCGCTGGACGCGCGTCGCCGAGTACATCCAGGGCGTCAGCGAGGAGACGACGACCGGCGTGCACCGCCTCTACCAGATGCAAGAGGCGGGGCTACTGCTCTTCCCGGCGATCAACGTCAACGACTCCGTCACCAAGAGCAAGTTCGACAACATCTACGGCTGCCGCCACTCGCTCGTCGACGGCATCTGCCGCGCCTCCGACGTCATGCTCGGCGGCAAGGTCGCCGTCGTCTGCGGCTTCGGCGCTACGAGGTGAACACCCTCGACAGCATGGTCGAGCGCGCCGACGTGTTCGTCACCGCCACCGGCAATTTGAACATCATCACCGTCGACCACATGAAGCGCATGAAGGACAAGGCGATCGTCGGCAACATCGGCCATTTCGACAACGAGATCGACATGGCGGGTCTGAAGCGTGTGCCCGGGATCGAGCGCATCAACATCAAGCCGCAGTACGACGAGTGGCGCTTCCCCGACGGCCACAGCGTGATGATCCTCGCCGAGGGCCGCTTGCTGAACCTCGGCTGCGCCACCGGCCACCCGAGCTTCGTCATGTCGGCGTCGTTCTCGAACCAGGTGATCGCGCAGCTCGAGCTGCATCAGAACGCGTCGAACTACGAGAAGAAGGTCTACATGCTGCCGAAGCATCTCGACGAGGAGGTCGCGCGTCTCCACCTCGATCACCTCGGCGTGAAGCTGACGCAGCTGACGAAGGAGCAGGCCGACTACATCGGCGTGCCGGTCGGCGGCCCGTACAAGTCGGACCACTACCGCTACTAGGCTCCACTGGTACGACGAGCCGCGTCGATCCACCGGGGTGAGCCGCGTCGGCGGAACCCCTCGCGCGCGCTGTGTCACGATGGAGCATTGCGCGCGTAATCGCATGAGCGCGCTTGACGGCGATGTCGGTCGTTGCGACGTCTGCGGCGCGCGCGCATTCACCGCGCCGAGAAAGGATGCTCATGCGGCCACCTCCCATCGATCGGCTTCGCGCCACCGCGCTCCTCGCGATCACCTTCGGAATCGCCGCGTGCGGGGCCCCCATTCCGAGCGGTCGATTCGCGGCGTTCGCCGACGCGACACGGACGATCGCGAGCGACAGCGTCGCCACCTACGGTCACGTCGTCGATCTCGAGCGAACGTACATGCTCTACAACCCGAATGGCGACAAGCTGAACGAGGCGAGCTTCGCGCCGAGGATTCTCGACGACAGCGGAAGACCGTTGACGTTCAACTTCGAGCCGCAGCTGGCGTTCCGCTCGGCCGCGCTCGACGTGCTCGCCGACTACGCCGACGCGCTGCACGCGTTCGCGACCAAGGACTACCAACAGGATCTCGATGCGGCGACGCAGTCGCTCGGCGCCAGCGTCGGGCGCCTCGCCGCGACCGCGGCCGGCGCGTCGGCGGCGCAAGCCGGCGGTGTCTTGGCGACGGTGATCAACGGTCTCGGGCGAGCGGAGATCGAGCATCTCCGGCGGAACACGTTGCGCGACGCCATGGACAGAGCGCAGCCGGGCGTCGACACGTTGGCCGGTCTGATCGCCGGTGACAATACGGAGATCATGATCGCGGTTCGTACGCTGCGAAAAGGGATCCTCAGGAAGGCGAACAGTCTTCGCCCGGCGACCGGCATCACCCGCATCAGCTTCGACGGCGCCATCCAAGGCGTCATCGTCGAATCCGAGGACACGCTGACCCAGCTCGATGCGATGAACGCCGCCGTCGCCAAGATTCCCAGGGCGCATGCGGACATCCGGCATTCGCTCGACGACAGCGCGAGCACCATGGAGCAGCTCCGCGCGCTGATCGCCGAAGCGAAGCGGTTGAACAAATTCTACCGAAGTACGGTCAGTAACGACGAAAGGAAATGAGCATGTCGCACCAAGTCGTCGAACAGCTTGCCGGTCTGTCATCCCGTGTCGACAATCTCGTCGCCAATACGACCGGCGACGCCTGCCGCCAGCTGGAAAGCCTGCAGGAGCGCCTCGAGAAGCTGACGCTCGCGGCGATCAGCGCCGATCTGCAGGAGTCGCAAAGCGGCTACGCGGGCGCGCTCAGCGCCATCACGAGCGCCAACGAGACGATCGGCGAAGGTGACGCGCAGATCCAGCAGATCAGTAAAACGATCGCGCTCATCGCCAAAGCGGCGGATGCCGTCGAGTCGTTAGTGAAGAAGGCCGCGGCGATGTAGTCGCAGCCGGCGCGGCCGACTCAGCAACGTCGGATTCGCTGGTTGTCGCCGCGCATCAATATCGAACCCCGTACCTTACACGGGACCGGAGGAGTCGTCTGATTGCATGATGCCCACGTCACCGTCCATCGCGTCGAGGTGCGCGACGCAGTTCACGACCCGCGCCGTCCACGGCGGCGCATGATCGAGCTCGGTGACCGACGTGTTGTGCCACCGCTCCGGCGCGGGGTCGGTGTAGTGGGCGTGACGGTCGAGGATCGCATGACAGACGAGACCGTGCGTCACGACGACGAGATCGCGGCCGTTCGTCGCTCGTGACGCATCGACGATGCGCTGCCACGCGATCGCGACGCGATCCCAAAAGACCTCCCAGCTCTCGCCGCCGGGCGGCTCGTAGCCGGGCGCGAAGATGTTGGACGGGTGCTCGGCATAGGGCGTGCCGCACAAGTCGCCGAAGTTGCGCTCGCGTAACGCAGGATCCTGCAGCTGAGCGGCGTCGTCGGGAGCTGGACGACGCGGGTCGCGTTCAAGTCCGTCTCGCCGTGGCGGACGATGTAAATCGACACCCGGCGCAGCCTACCAGAGCCCTAGTGTCCCGTCCCGGAAATTCGTTGCATAACTCTGCGGGTCTTTTCAGCCCTGCCCGCGTTGCTCCTCCTCGAAATAGTCTAGACTAGTCCTTCGTCGTCGCGCCTTGGCAGGGCTGAAAATCCCGCGCAGACTTATGCAACGAATTTCCGGGACGGGACACTAGCTGCGCGCGAAATTTGACCCGGCGCCGCGGCTGTGCGACCGCTGACGCATGGCGAACGCGAGCAACCAGGAGTCGCTCGACCTCCTCGTGTCGATCCTCGATCTCGAGGACCTGGAGCTGAACCTCTTTCGCGGCCGGACGCCGAAGGAGGACCGGATTCGCGTCTTCGGCGGGCAAGTCGCGGGGCAGGCGCTCGTCGCGGCGGGGCGCACCGTCGCCGTGGGCGTGGTGCACTCGTTGCACGCGTACTTCCTGCGGCCCGGCGACCCGTCGATTCCGATCGTCTACCAAGTCGACCGCATCCGCGACGGCCGCAGCTTCACCACGCGTCGCGTGGTCGCGATTCAGCATGGCGACGCGATCTTCAATCTCTCGGCGTCGTTCCAGCGGCCGGAGGACGGCCTCGAGCACCAGATCCCGATGCCGGAGGCGCCGGATCCGGAGTCGCTCCCGAGCTTCCGGGAGCGGACCGAACGCTATCTGACGGCGTCGGCGCCGACCGAGCTGCGACGTTGGCTCATGCGCGATCGGCCGATCGACGTCCGTCACGTGAATCCCGTCGACTATTTGCATCCCGAGAAACGGCCGCCGCGCCAGCTGGTGTGGATCCGCGCCGACGGCACCCTGCCGGACTCGCCGCTGCTGCACCAATGCGTCGTCGCCTACGCGTCCGACATGACGCTCATGGACACGGCCACTCTGCCGCACGCGGTCTCGTGGGTCGACGGTCGCTTTCAGATGGCGAGTCTCGACCACGCGATGTGGTTCCATCGGCCGTTCCGCGCCGACGAGTGGCTGCTCTACGTGCAGGAGAGTCCGACGGCGTCGGGCGGTCGCGGTTTCACGACCGGTTCGCTCTTTCGGCGCGACGGGACGCTCGTCGTGTCGGTGGCGCAGGAAGGATTGATCCGGCAGCGGCGCGCGTGATCGGCGCGCCTGCCGAGCATCACCGTCCGTGCGGGCTCTTCAGATCGGCAAGCGGAACGCGCTCGCGTCGGCGTGGCTGCCGATGCCGGCGCGCGCGATCAGCTGATCCTCGACCGGCACGCAGCGCTTCAGCTCCGGCATCACCTCGCCCGCGAAGAGCCGCAGGCTCGCCTCGGCCATCTCGTACGGCATCGCGCCGTAGCTGAAAATTCCGGTGTACGCTTCGGCGCCGGTGCGGCGCTGGATGTCGAGGATCTTCTCGTAAATCATCTCGGGCGTGCCCCAGACCTGCAGGTTCAAGAAGAACTCGACGAGCGCGTCGACGCCGCCCGGCGCGTTCGCCATCTCCTGCATCTGCTTGTAGGCCTCGTAGCCGCGCATGTTGAGGAGATGCGTGCCGACGATCTCGTAGTGCTTCACGACCGAGTTCCAGTATTCGCCGATGTACTTGCGCGCGTACTCCTCGGCGCGGCGGGGGTTCTCGTCGCAGTACGTCCAGCCGCCGACGATCGGCGGCGGCGCGTCGATGCCGTTCACGTCGCGAAACACGGTGCGGTACGCGTTCAGCTCCTGCGCGACCAGCTCCCACGGCTTCTGCGGAATGATGAGGATGCCGATCCCGAGCTGCGCCATGATCTGCGACGACTCCGGCGACACCGCGGCGGCGTAGGTACGGCCGCGGAACGACTTGAACGGCCGCGGCCGGATGTCGCGCCGCACCTGCTTCACGAGCCGCCCGTCGTACTCGCAGTACCCGCGCTCGAGCCCCTCGAGGATCATCTGTGCCGCCTCGGTGAAGAACTCCCGGCTGTTCTCCTGGTTCACCCCGAAGCCCTCGAACTCGACGCGCCCGAGCCCGCGCCCGATCCCGAAGATCACGCGCCCATTCGAGAGGTGATCGAGCATGACGACCTCCTCCGCGACCCGCATCGGATGATGCCAGGGCAGCACGACGACCATCGACCCGAGCTGAATCCGCGACGTCCGCCCCGCGAAGTACGTCAGATACTGCAGCACGTCCGGACACATCGTGTAGTCGGTGAAGTGGTGCTCGACCCCCCACAGCGACTCGAACCCGAGCGGCTCCGCGAGATCCCCGAACCGCAGCTCGTTCCGATACACGTTGCGATCGGTGCGCCCTTCACCCTGTCCCTGAAAGATCACTCCCATTCCGACGTGCATGACGTGCTCCTTTCGACGACCACTACCCGGGGCCGCCGACCTTACCGCGTCCACCGCTCTGGGAGTAGGCCGCGCGCAGCAGCGCCGCAGCAGCGCTGTCGGCGCTCATCGGCGACGCTCCGTAGCGCGCCGTCCATGGCGCGCCGCTCCGATCTGGACGACACAATCCATTGCGATCGACTCTGCGCGGAGGTGACGTCGAACCCGAGCCGGGGGGCGGTCGCGGGCCGTCTGCGCTATCGGCAAGATCGTGTCGTTTCTTTATGCCTCGCGATGAGTGAACGGAGTCACACAATTGACGGCGGTGACGGCGGGCGCTCCCCGTCGGCGCGGCAATTCCCTTCGTCGAATGACGTGATAAGAAGCGGCGCGTGATCGCGGTCGGGGAACGAGCGCCGGATTTCAGCGGCGTGACCGGCGACGGTAAGCGTCTCGCGCTCAGCGACTTCCGCGGGAAGCGGCCGGTCGTGCTGTACTTCTATCCGAAGGACAATACCCGCGTGTGCACCAAGGAGGCGTGTGGGTTTCGCGATCACGCGGCGGAGATCGCGGCGGCGGGAGGCGCGGTCGTCGGGGTCAGCATGGATACGCCGGAGGCGCACCAGCGGTTCAGCGCGGGCCACGGGCTCGGGTTTCCGCTCGTCTCGGACACGGACGCGACCATCTGCAAGGCGTACGGCGTCGCCCGTCTCAGCGGCTGGCTGCCGCCGAAGCGCGTCACGTTCGTCATCGACCGCGACGGCATCGTGCGCAACGTCATCACCGGCGAGCTCAGCGCCGACACCCACGTCGACGGGGCACTCGCGGCGCTCCGCGAGCTGCGCTGATCGCTACGGTTTGCCGCTCGCGTAGACGTCGGGGACGAGCGGCGAGACGAGCGTCGCCGAGTCGGCGTTGGTGACCGTCATAGTCGCCTCGCGCGTGAGACCCACCGTCAGCATCGCGGCAGTTTGCGTCGCGCCGTGGCCGCGATGCAAGAGGATGGGATGATTCGCAAGCTCACATCGGGTGAGTATCGCCTGTACTCGCGGAAGAAAGATCCGAAGACGGGGAAACGTCGAAATCTCGGCACCTTCAAGACGCTCGCCGCGGCGAAAAAGCACGAGCGCGCCGTGCAATACTTCAAACGCCACTGACGTCGACTGCGGGTCGCAATCGGCTCCGATCGACGGAACGCCCGGCTTCGACGGCCGGCGCGCGCGGGAGGGCGAGTACCAGCCCGCCGACGAGGCGTACGCGAGCTTGCTGACGCAGCTCGCCGAGCGCGACCTCCGCGACGTTCCGCCGCAGTTGCGCGCGGACATCTTGCGCTACTATGGACGCACCGGCGGCGGCGGCGGGACAGCGCCAGCCGCCGCGTCTCGGAGCACGGCGAAGGCGCGCAAGATCGCGCACGATTTGGACCGGCTGGCAGCGTTCCGAGAGCGATCCTGATCGAGCGGCGCTGCGGCACTCAGTTGCGGCGCATCGCGGCTTCGCTTACAGAAGCCGCATGCCCGACGCATCGGCTCGCTCCGTCGAGATCGAACGACGTTCCGCAGGCGCGCTGTTCGTCGTCCGTCCCGCGCCGGCGCACGGCCTCGGCGTCTTCGCCACGCGCGACACTCCCGCGGGAACCCGCGTCGCCGAGTACACGGGCGACCGCATCTCGCACGCCGAGGCGGCGCGGCGCTACGACGACGAGGACATGGAGGACGTCCATACGCTGCTGTATACCGTCGATCGCAGAACCGTGATCGACGGTGCGACCGGTGACGGCGTGGCGCGCTACGTGAATCACTCGTGCGAGCCGAACTGCGACGCGTTCCTCGAGGACGGCCGCATCTTTCTCGAGACGATTCGCCCGGTCACCACCGGCACGGAGCTCACCTACGACTACCGCTTGCGGCGTCCACAACCGATGCCGCGCGACTGGCGCCGCCGCTACGCGTGCTGCTGCGGCATGCCGCGTTGCCGCGGCACCATGCTCATCCGCCCGCCGCGCCTGCGCGCGCCGCGTCGCCTGATGCCATCGGCGCAGTCCGCACGGCCGGCGCGCTGAGCTGCAGCGCCACCCGCCGGCGCCGACGATGCCTCCGTTGACCACGCTCCTCGTCGCCAATCGCGGAGAGGTCGCGATTCGGATTTTCCGTGCCGCCGCCGAGCTGGGCCTGCGGACGATCGCCGTCCACTCCGCCGACGACGCGACGTGCCTCCACACGCGCAGGGCCGACGAGGCGCGGCTGCTTCCCGGCCGCGGCGCCGAGGCCTACCTGGACACTGACGCGATACTCGCGGTCGCGCGCGCCGCCGGCTGCGACGCGATTCATCCAGGATACGGGTTTCTCGCCGAGAGCGCCGCGTTCGCGGGCCGCTGCGGCGAGGCGGGAATCGCGTTCGTCGGTCCGCAGCCCGAGGTGCTCGAGATGCTCGGGGACAAGGCACGGGCGCGCGCGGTCGCAGCGAGCTGCGGCGTTCCAATTCTGCCCGGCACGCCGGGTCCGGCGGGCGTCGTGGAGGCGCGCGCGTTTCTCGCCGAGCTGCCGCGTGGGGCACCGATCGTCCTGAAGGCGGTCGCGGGCGGCGGGGGCCGCGGTTTGCGCGTCGTCGCCGACGCGGGTGGGCTCGCCGACGCGTATCTGCGCTGTCGCTCCGAGGCGCAGGCGGCGTTCGGCGACGGCGCGCTCTACGTCGAACGGTATCTCCCGCGCGCGCGTCACGTCGAGGTGCAGATCATCGGCGACCAGGCGGGGGGCGTCGCGCATCTCTGGGAACGCGAGTGCAGCCTGCAGCGCCGCCGCCAAAAGCTCGTCGAGATCGCCCCGAGCGCCGGGCTCGCGCCGCCGCTGCGCGCGCGTCTCGTCGCGGCGGCGCACCGCATCGCAACGGAGGTCGGGTACCAGAGCCTCGGCACCTTCGAGTTTCTGATCGACCTCGACAGCGCGACGCCGGCGGGTGACGCGGACTTCTTCTTCATCGAGGCGAACCCGCGGCTGCAGGTCGAGCACACCGTCACCGAGGCGGTGACCGGGATCGACCTCGTGCAGACGCAACTGCGTCTCGCCACCGGCGCATCGCTCGCCGCTCTCGGCCTCGGCGACGGCGTGCCGGAGCCGCGCGGATTCGCGATGCAGCTTCGCATCAACATGGAGCGCATGCAGGCGGACGGTGAGGTCATGCCATCGGGCGGGACGCTGACCGGGTTCGAGCCGCCGTCGGGGCCGGGCGTGCGCGTCGACACGCTCGGCTACGCCGGCTACACGACGAATCCGCGGTTCGATTCACTGCTCGCCAAGCTCGTCGTGCACACGCCGTCGGCGGCGTTGCGCGACGTCGTCGCGCGCGCGCAGCGCGCGCTCGCGGAGTTCAAGATCGAGGGGGTGGCGACCAACCGCGAGTTTCTCCAGGCGCTGCTGCGCCATCCGGCGGTCGCTGCGAACGACGTCGATACGACGTTCGTCGAGCGGCACGTCGCCGCGCTGCTGGCCGCTGCGCATGCCCCGCAGCCCCGTCTGTTCTTCACTGCGTCAGGCGGCGAGGTCAACGACCGTGAGTGCGGCGAGGGAGAGGAGAGCGGCGACCGGGCCGACCGTCGGACGGACAGGCGCCGTGCGGTGCCACGCCGCGCGGGAGCGCAGATCGATGCCGTCGACCCGCTCGCCGTCCTCGCGCACGGGAAGCGCGAGCGCAGCGCGGCCGCCGGCGCCGACGTCGTGAACGACGACGCGCCGCCGGGCACGGTCGCGATCCGCGCGCCGATGCAAGGGACGATCGTGTCCATCGATGTGGCGGCCGGTGCCGTCGTCCGCGCCGGCGCGCCGCTCGTCGTCATGGAATCGATGAAGATGGAGCACGTCGTCGTCGCCGACGTGGGCGGCGTCGTGGCGCGCGTCGTCGTCGCGGCCGGCGACACCATCTTCGAAGGCGACCCACTCGCGTTCGTCGCGGCGGGCGCGGCGAGCGACGACGCGGCGGAGGCGGCCGCCGCCGTCGACCTCGAGCACGTGCGCGACGATCTCCGCGAGGCGCAGGAGCGGCACGCGATCGGCCTCGACGCGGCGCGACCCGAGGCGGTGGCGCGGCGGCGGAAGACGGCCCAGCGCACCGCGCGCGAGAACGTCGCGGATCTCTGCGACCCCGGGAGCTTCGTCGAATACGCGCCGCTCGTCGTCGCGGCGCAGCGGCAGCGGCGCGCGATCGAGGACCTCATCAAGAGCACGCCCGCCGACGGGCTCGTCGCCGGCGTCGGGCGCGTCAACGACGACGCGTTCGGGCCGTCGCGCTCACGCTGCGTCGTGCTCGCCTACGACTACACGGTCCTTGCCGGAACGCAGGGCGCGCAGAACCACCGCAAGAAGGACCGCATGCTCGAGATCGCCGAGCGCCACCGTCTGCCGGTGGTCGTCTTCACCGAGGGCGGTGGCGGCCGGCCGGGTGATACCGACGCCCTCGGCATCGCCGGCCTCGACGTGCCGACGTTTCAGACGTTCGCGCGCCTCTCCGGCCTCGTGCCGCTGGTCGGCGTCAACTCCGGCTTCTGCTTCGCCGGGAACGCGGCGCTCCTCGGCTGCTGCGACGTCGTGATCGCGACCGCCAACTCCAATATCGGCATGGGCGGACCGGCGATGGTCGAGGGCGGCGGCCTCGGCGTCTTCCGCCCCGAGGAGATCGGCCCGATGGCGGTGCAGCTGCCGAACGGCGTCGTCGACGTCGGCGTTACTGACGAAGCCGAGGCGGTGCAAGTCGCGAAGCGCTACCTCGGCTATTTCCAGGGCGCGCTTCCGGTGTGGGAGTGCGCGGATCAACGCCTGCTGCGCGCGCTTGTGCCGGAGAACCGGCTGCGCGTCTACGACGTGCGCCGCGTCGTCGAGACGCTCGCCGACGCGGGCTCCGTCCTCGAGCTGCGCCGTGAGTTCGGCGTCGGCATGGTGACGGCGCTGGCGCGCATCGAGGGACGGCCGCTCGGGATCGTCGCCAACAACCCGACGTACCTCGCCGGCGCAATCGAGCCCGACGGCGCCGACAAGGCGGCGCGCTTTTTGAAGCTCTGCGACGCGTTCGACCTGCCGGTCGTCTTCCTCTGCGACACGCCGGGGATCATGGTCGGGCCGGAGATCGAGAAGCGCGCGCTCGTCCGCCATGCGGCGCGGCTCTTCGTCGTTGGCGCGAGCCTCAGCGTCCCCTTCTGCACGATCGTGCTGCGCAAGGGCTACGGTCTCGGGGCGATGGCGATGGCGGGTGGTAGCTTCAAGGCGCCGCTCTTCACGGTCGCATGGCCGACCGGCGAGTTCGGCGGCATGGGGCTCGAGGGAGCGGTGAAGCTCGGTTTTCGGAAAGAGCTGGCCGCGGTCACAGACCCGCACGAGCGACGTAAGCTCTTCGACGCGATGGTCGAGCGCATGTACCGTCACGGCAAAGCCGTCAGCGCCGCGTCGCATTTCGAGATCGACGACGTGATCGATCCGGCCGATTCACGGCGCTGGATCACGAGCGCGCTCGCGTCGGCGCCCGACCCGGAGCGACGCGGCCGTCGGCGCAAGAAGCGTCCTTGCATCGACACCTGGTGACGCGCGGCTTCCACCGACGGCGCCACCGCCGCTGATGCGGCGCAGCGCGTTGCGGAGCCCACATCTCACCGAGAATGGGTCGCCGTTTCAAGGTACGACGTGATTGTCTGCGTCGTGGCGCGCCCGTTAGCGTCCGGTGACCAACCTACGGTGACCACCCTACTCGGCTCTAGGAGGAGCTCAATGGCACTTGGACGACTGAAGACGAACGTGCGGTTCGGAATCGCCGGCGGGGCGCGACGCATCGCAGCGATGTCGTTCGCGCTGTTGATCGGGTTTCCCACGCTCGGGCGCGCGACCGATCATTTCACCTGCTACTCGACGCGGACGACGTCGGGCACGCCGCAGTTCGCGGCCGTCCCGAGCGTGAGCGTCGTCGACCCGCTTCGCTCCTCCACGACTACGGTGGTGCGGCCCAAGTACTTCTGCGCGCCGACGAACAAGAACAACGAGGATCCGACGGCGCCGTCGCATCCAGACCATCTGACCGATTTCAGTACGAAGACGGCGAAGCTCCC
>WNFR01002680.1_pt1 | contig 27911 bp, 27 predicted proteins | sample 5400221 | NCBI WGS metagenome assembly WNFR01 (sample SAMN13153357, study PRJNA577476) | soil metagenome | isolation source: 40 cm soil under Madrone tree | place: USA:California | collected 2016-06-14
GAAAACGTGGACGAGGCCAAGATGGACCCGCCCCACCTCGGTAGCATCATCGTTTAAAAGCGCAACAATCTGGTCTTCGAATTGGGTGCCGATCTTGATCTCCTCGTTTACTTCCCGCTCAACACCGACGCGATAAGCCTGCTCATCCAAGGCGAAAAGCGATTCGTCGGTCTCGTTCATGTGACCGCCGATTCCGATTGAGCCTTTTGCTACCAGCCGCTGCTCGCCAGCCTTTTTGCCGCGAACGTAATAGAGAACTTTGTTCTTAAACGCGAGGAGCACGTACGGAATGATCTGTTTGTAAGTGGGATCATTCTCAGCTTGAGCGCGTGGGAAAAAGAAATTGTTTCCTCGGGAAAGAAGCATGTTGAGATATTTCGCCGGTTCGAAGTTAAGGCCTTGAAAACTTCCAAGCTGATCGAACAAGCTGCGTCTGATGACGAGAACATTTTCGTCAGGCGCATTCATCGCATGCAGACACTGTAGCGGACGCTGTTAGCGTCCGGTGTTCGCACGTCTGGGAAGCTGACAGCTTCCTCTATAGAGATCGAGCGTAACCCGCGGCGAAGGCATACGATCAAAATGAGTAGTCCAGACCAACTTGTGGGCCGAGAAGATTCAAACTCGGATTCGGATCGGTTTGCCCGCCATTGGAGAGATGCTGGTAAAGGATTCCCGCATTCAGTTTCCAATGGTCATTCATTTTGTAGGAAATGCCCGCCGCCGACAAAATGTTGAAGGTGAAATCCTGCGCTTGTGCGCCCGGAATGCCCGGATGGCTATCGATCCAACCCAAACCCAGGCCGGCGGAAATGTACGGGACGAATCGAGTTCCTGGTCGGACGAAGTTATAGCGCGAACCGAAGTTGAGTCCGAAATAATGATTTTCGACACCGCGAAAAATCGGCTCAGCCATCGCGCTGACATAAAATTGATTGTACCCGCGGAACCAACTGTCCGTGTTTATTGTGCCCCACCGCACCCGTGCGGTTAAAAACTCCGCGCCGATCTCGTAGCTGTTCGGGTTGCCGAAAATTCCGAGCAGATAAGCGGATTCGACCGCCATCTCGACCCTCGGCAAATCAAGCACACTGGTGCTCTCACTTGCGATTTCCGTGCCGGCAAACGTTCCCAACGTTGTTGCAAGTAGAACGGAAATTACAGTAACAGGGAGAAATTTCATCGAGCCGCACTACGATAGATTTAGCCGGTTGAATTGCAATTATGGAGGGACGCTCTCTGCCGCGTCCGAAGAAGGACGACACGGAGGTCGTCCCTCCAAAAACTTGGCAAGATCGACAGGCAACGGGCTGGTCCATTCGCCTTCACTCTCAATCGCCAGTTTCGTCGAGTGGAGCGCGTGCCTTGGCAAAAGCAGTTGGCGCTCGAGGCCAGGCGTCCAACCGGTTTGGATGAATCGCAGATAAAGCTGTTCATCCGGTCCGTAAATTTTATCGCCCACAATTGGGCAGCCAATCGAAGCGAGATGCACGCGAATCTGATGAGTCCGTCCAGTATGCGGAATCGCCCGAATCAAACTGAATTTGTCGTCACCGGAAGATCCAGACTTAATGAATCGTTGTTCGACGTGAAATTCAGTCTGCGCAGGACCACCCGCGGGATGAATGGTTTGTTTCAGCCAAATGGCAGATTCTCGATATTTACCTTGTCGACCTAACGGCGCGTCGACAACTCTGGTCTCCCATTCCGGCCAGCCCCAAACTATCGCAAGATATTCCTTCTTCACTCGTCGCTGCTGCATAAGGATTCCGAATTTTCGCGCGGCGGCCGACGTCTTCGCGACCAAAACAAGACCACTCGTTTCCCGATCAAGCCGGTTCACAATCGAGACCTGCCCGCCATTGGCGATTTCAAATGCGAGGACCTCGCGCAGTTCTTTCCAAAGTGTGGGCGCGCCGTTCGGTTTCGTCGGATGCATGAGGACAAACGGCGCCTTATCGACCACGAGATAGTGATCCATTTCATCGATAATTTTGAACGTTCGCGAAATACGATTACCTCCTCGAATTGGTTGAGTTACTATCGCCGCCGCCATGCTTGGCGCAAAGCTAGCGCAATTCTCCATGTCGCGTTCTGGCCGCCGCAGGCCTGAGGCTCGCCCTGCAATTCGTTGACTTGACCTCAATCCCAAAACCGCTTTACCTAGACGCCTCTCTCAAATAGCAGGAGCTCGCCTTGGAACTGAAAGAAATCAAAGAGATTAAAGAGATCATCGATCTGATGAAGAAGAACGGCCTTTCCGTTTTTGAGATCGAGAAGGAAGGTTTTCGACTTAAGCTTCAAAGAGCAGTACCGGATCAAACAACAACCTCTGCTCCGCCAGGAGCGCCTTCTTCGCCCAAAGCCGCCGCAATTCCGGCCGAACCGGGGCGCGCACCGCGCGAAGCCGCCGAGACCAAGCCGCTTCTAAAAGACATTGTTTCGCCCATGGTTGGGACGTTCTACCGCGCCGGGTCGCCCGAGGCGGGGCCATTTGTTGATGTTGGGAAGACCGTCAATGAAGACTCGGTCGTTTGTATCATCGAAGCAATGAAAGTGATGAATGAAATCAAAGCAGAAACCAGCGGTGTCATCGCGGAAGTGGTAGCGGAGAATGGCAAGCCGGTGCAATTCGGTCAGGTGCTGTTCCGTGTGCGGTGATTGAGAGCCGCGGCTGAAATCGGCGCGTCCAGCGGTCGCGCCTTACCATCATGTTTGAAAAAGTCCTGATTGCCAATCGTGGTGAGATCGCGTTGCGCGTGATTCGCGCTTGCAAAGAACTCGGAATCCGCACCCTGGCAGTCTATTCCGAGGCAGACGTCGATTCGCTACACGTTCAACTTGCGGATGAATCAATCTGTATCGGCGCGGCGCCGAGCTCCGAAAGTTACTTGAAAATCGATCGCATCATGAGCGCGGCCGAGATTGGCGACGTCGATGCGATCCATCCTGGCTATGGATTTCTCGCGGAGAACCCACATTTCGCTGAAGTTTGCGAGAGCTGCAATATTAAATTCATCGGCCCCTCCTCGCGTGCGATGCAGGCCATGGGCGACAAAAACTCGGCTCGCGGTTTTGCGCGAAAAGTCGGCGTGCCAGTGACGCCGGGAAGCGACGGAATTGTGGAGTCAGAGCAGGACGCGGTTAAAATCGCGAAGAAAATCGGCTATCCGGTGATGATCAAAGCGGCAGCAGGCGGCGGCGGCCGCGGCATGCGCGTGGCGCACAACGAACCGAGCTTGATGGCGGCATTTCATGGGGCGCGTCATGAGGCCGAGAAAGCTTTTGGGAACGGGGACGTGTACATCGAAAAATTCATCCTCAATCCACATCACATCGAATTTCAAATCGTGGCCGATAGTCATGGTCACATCGTTCATCTCGGCGAACGCGATTGCTCCATCCAAAGGCGCAACCAGAAGGTGATCGAGGAATGTCCATCACCGCTCATGACGCCCGGGCTTCGCAAGAAAATGGGGAACGTTGCGGTGAAGCTGGCCAAGTCTGTCGGTTACGAAAATGCCGGCACGATCGAGTTTCTCGTCGATCAAGAGCGGCATTTTTATTTCATCGAAATGAACACTCGAATCCAGGTGGAACACACGATTACGGAAGAAGTTTATGGGTGCGACCTGGTCAAAGAACAAATCCGTATCGCCGCCGGGCAGCCGCTCTCGCCCCACATTGCCCACGCGACGCCACGCCTGCACGCAATCCAATGCCGCATTAACGCCGAAGATCCGGAGAAAGATTTTCAGCCCTCAGCGGGGCGGATCGATTTTTATTACGCTCCGGGCGGTCATGGAGTTCGAATCGATTCGCACGTCTACACTGGCTACAGCGTGCCGCCGTATTACGATTCGATGATCGCGAAAATCATTACGGTCGGCGCGACGCGGATCAATGCCATCGATCGAATGCGGCGGGCGCTCGGCGAGTATTATATCACAGGCATTAAAACGACGGTGCCGTTTCACGCCGCCATGATGCGCAGTGCCGAATTCCGCGACGGAAACTACGACACAGGGTTTGTCGAGCGCGTAATGTCGTCAGGCAAGTTTAAGCTGGTTGCTCCCGCCACCCAGCTCCGTGAATAATACATTGCGAAAGTTAAGCGATTGCCGGCTCTACGGTATCCTGGACCTGAGTTACGTTAATACCGCGGATGCGGCTCGCGTGGCCGAGGCAATGATTGATGGCGGTGTTGATCTGATTCAGTTGCGCGGAAAACGAAGGTCCATAGACGAGCTTGTCGATCTGGCAGTTCAATTACACGAAGTGACGTTCCGATGTTCAACGCCGCTGATTGTGAACGATCACGCGGAGATTGCAGCCAAAGTCCCTGTGGAAGGGGTGCATGTCGGTCAGGACGATGATTCCATCGTCGTCGCGCGAAAGAAAACCGCTCGCAATATTCTGGTAGGAAAATCAACTCACAACTTCGAGCAGGCGATGGCGGCGCAACACGAAGGCGCCGATTACATTGGGTTCGGTCCGATTTTCGCCACACCAACCAAACCTGACTACCAGCCGATCGGTTTGAATCAGATTGAGAGCGTCCATCGGGATGTGGCTCTTCCGATCTTTTGCATTGGCGGAATTAAAATCGACAATCTCGAACAAGTTATCACTGCTGGTGCGCGTCGCCTTGCAATTGTATCTGGCTTGCTCAAGGCGCCGGACATTGCTGAATACGCCCGCGCTTGCAAAAAACTTCTGATCGCTGACCTCTGATCTCTAATGTCTGTCTTAGTTGTTGGTTCCATCGCACTCGACGCGGTCAAGACGCCGGTAGAAGAGCATTCCAATTTATTAGGCGGTTCCGCTTCATATGCGGCAGTTGCGGCCAGTTTCTTCTCGCCTGTCCGGCTCGTGGGCGTGGTGGGTGATGATTTTCCGGAATCCGAATTCGAGTTTTGGAAGTTACGCAAGATCGACAGTGAAGGCGTGCAGCGGGCGCACGGAAAAACTTTTCGATGGTCCGGCGAATATTCATGGGACTTAAACACCCGCGAAACGCGCTCGATTGCGCTCAATGTCTTTGAAAATTTCAGACCCGCGTTGCCCGATGCATATCGTCAAACTGATTTTGTTTTGCTGGCAAACATCGCACCGTCTTTGCAATCGCATGTGCTCGATCAGATGAAGCGTCCGCGCTTTGTCGTCGCAGACACGATGGATCTCTGGATTGAGACGACGCGAGCCGATCTTGATGGGCTGCTCCCGCATGTCGATCTTCTCATCTTGAACGACAGCGAAGCGCGCGAGATGACGAAGGAAACGAGTCTGATCAAAGCGGGGCGTCGCATTCGCAAAATGGGGCCGCGTTATGTCGCGATCAAAAAAGGCGAGCACGGCGCACTGCTCTTTGGCGAAGAAGACCAGTTCTTCAGCTGCGGCGCGTATCCGCTGGAAGACATTCACGATCCAACCGGGGCAGGGGACACCTTTGCCGGCGGCATGGCTGGATATTTAGCTGGGACGGTGAAGAAGGTGCACTTCAACGATCTGCGCAAAGCGATGATTTACGGAAGCGTGGTGGCCAGTTTCTGCGTGGAAGCATTTAGCCTCGAGCGTTTGCGCACCTTGTCGATGCAAGAAATTGCGCAGCGCTACGAGACGTTCAAATTAATGAGCCAATTTGAAGTGCCTGTTTGATCGCGATGCACGAAGACAAGTATCTCAAGTTGCTCCGCCGCACGTTAATCGCAACGGTTTTGTGCATCAGCGCCCTATTGATCTGTTACTTCTGGATCGATCGCCCCGTGGCGTTCTTTGTCTATCGCCGCCACATCAACACGATCCACGTTTTCCGATGGCTCACTTATCCGCCGCCAGAAGTCCAGAATTGGTCGGCTCTGGTCGTGACGATCTTAATGATTCGACGGGCGTGGGGACCATTTCTGCGCTGGCAGAAGGTGCTGCTCGTCGCCTGTCTGAGCTTGATCGTTGCCGATGATTTCCGCATCTCGTTAGGGGATGTTTGCGGTCGCTATTGGCCGGATACTTGGACTCATGATAATCCATCGCTCATCGGCACCGGTACCTACGGTTTCCATCCGTTTCAGCGCGGCGACGACATCGGCAGCTTTCCGTCAGGTCACGCTGCCAGGATCTTCGGCTTCGCCACTGTGTGGCTGATTGCAATGCCCCACAGTCGAATCATAGCGACCGTTCTGTGTGCTCCAATGCTCGTGAGCCTCGTGGCAATGAATTATCATTTTGTCAGCGACGTGATTGCCGGGAGCGTTTTAGGCGCGATCGTCGCAACGTACGCGGCGCATTTGTCGCGGCTGCAAACACCGTGAGTGTGATGTGGCGCAAGTTCTCCACTGGCGAGTTCGGGACAGCAGAACTTACGAATTTGCGCTGCAAAATCGCCGTCCTGGCCGTTGCTGCTTTTTGCATTGCTGCTGTCGACCTTGGCGCGCGCGAGGGCTCTAAAGACTGGATCGTGCTGAACGATTGCCGGCTCATTGTGAACCCGGCGAACGACGGCGACAGTTTTCACACGAGCGCGTCTTCACGCACATGTCAGATGCAATGGGCCACAGCAGGATCGAACGTCTTTACGCGTTTGTGCAGACTAAAGAAGGCGACCTTGGCGAGCAGTTGGTTCGCAACGGTCTCGCCCGAGTCTTTGGGTTCAAAGTAGCGCCGCCAGGATTGAAAAATTCCCGCATAGAATCAGAAAAACTTCAGCAACTCGAAGAAGAAGCCAGACAAGATAAAATCGGAGGCTGGGGCGTTAATGCCGAGCGACTAAATCTGCGCGCAGCAAATCCGGCTCCGTTTAGTGTTTTCGTTCCCGCCGAAAAGGGCCGACCACGTGCGGCACCTGCGGCTTCGCCTGCGATTCCTTCGGCAACTCCTAAACCGCGCGTGCCAATTGCACCTGGTGACAGAGGCGAGCCCAGCAAGTCGCATCCAAAGGAAAAGACTCCGTTTGGTAAAATTGACATCAACACGGCGACAGAAAAAGAGCTGAGAACAATTCCGGGGATCGGGCCTGTAATGGCGGCTCGAATTATTGCGGCACGCCCGTTTCGCAGCGCTGATGATTTGAGAAGAGTCAGCGGGATCGGCGATAAGAAATATGCCCAGGTTCGCCCATATTTTAATTAGCACGAGAACACTATTGTTTTCTCTGATGCCGTTTGCCTTTGTCTTAATGCCGTTCTTGAAATTCAGCCGGCATGTGAGGTGACGGGATACTACTTGGGCTATAATTTGAAACGGCTTTCGATCAAAGAACTTTCCGATGCGCGTGTCGATCTTGTTTATCTCGATCCGCCCTTCAACTCGAACGCCGATTATTACATCTCCTTTGCTTTCCGATTACCGCCGCGCCCAGTTTCTTCCCAAAGACAACACTTGTTTGATGGCAATCGAATCGAAATAACTGCCGGTGTCCCACCTGTTCTGCAAGCAAGGCGAGCTCTTTGCCCATTACAGATATGAACGAAAGGCAGTTCCGTGAGAAGAGGAACTGCGCACGCATTCCCATGATTCCGCAAAAGTAACTACCGTGTTACTTTTGCAGTCGTTTTCATCAACAACTCTAGGCGCCTTCGCGGTGTCTAATTACCAGAAACCCCAATTATTATGAAAACAAAACGTATGCTTTTCTCAATCGGCGTCGCAGCGCTTAGCTTCGCTGCTTCTCTAGCATCTGCGGCTCAACATGCCTCACAAATGATGACGCGATCCGCGGTCACGCGGCCAGCGCCGCGCTTTGCGCCAAGGACCATGATGGGCATACGTCACTCGTGGAACGATGGCGACAATGATCGTGACGATCGCTTCCGCCGTTTCAATAATCGAACGTTCATCTTCTTCGACACGTTTGGTTTTCCATTCCTCTATCCGTATTCCTATTACGGGTACTACCCGTACGATTACTACGGATACAACGATTACGGATATGGCAATACAAACACGGTTGTAGAGGTGCAGCGTCGACTTGCTCGTGCTGGGTACTATCATGGCGCCATCGATGGGATCATGGGACCTCAAACGCGCCGAGCAATTCGCGCTTACGAACGCGACCACAATATGCCCGCCTACGGCGTGATCGATCGGCAGCTTCTCGCAACAATGGGTCTCGGTTGATCCCGCGCGCCGCCCAAACAACGGGAGCGGCGGATCCGGGTACCACTGAATCCAACAAAGGCGATTCCTTCGACGCCTTCTTCTATCCTCCGCAAACGCTGAGGCCCCGCGACAATTAGCGGTGGCCAAGACTCGTCAAATCCAAATTGACATCGAGATAAAGCGCAAAACTCGAATTCCGATTGACGACGTTTTGGTGGCGCACAATGAGCTTTTCAAAAACACCGTAGGCAATCTAAAGGCGTATTGGGACAAGATTTTGACCCAGGATTTGTTCAACGAAATCATGGCCGATTGGCGTGCGGTCGCAAAGGACACGCGCGATCAGTCTGATCTGGCGAATGGCCAAACAGCGGCTGACCGTCCGCCAGGGCTCCCGTGGCCAGTGAGGCCAAGCGCCTACGTCAACGACCGCCCGCTGTTTCTTCTCGAGATGCCGAAACGCGCGTTGAGATCGACATCGCGGATGTCGGTGCGACCGCCGAGAGATTTCAGGCGATCGGCGAAGATCCGGATCGGTTCCAAGCGTTCGTGAACGCGGGGGGTGGCGGCTGTCTAAGCAACGCGGCTGCAGTAGAAAGAAAAACAGAGCGCGAGCCTCCTCGCGCCCGCGCTCCGATGAAGCATTCTTCCACTTATGAGCTATCCTCACACGAGGCGGCTCACCTCTAATTTTTGATCGCAGCAAGCGAACAGTCAAGCAATTCGTTACGCATTTGTTACGGAAAAGAAATCCAATGTTCGTTACGCATTTGTTACGGAAAATGGCTTGACACTCTGCGAACCGAATTTCATGATTGGATTGGACCGGGGTCACACCTCGCCGGGCCAACTAAAGGTAATCCATCTATGCATAAAGCCATAGGCCCAAGGTTTTTTTCGAGCTTCGGCCATGCTTTTTCCTTTTTCGATCTCAGCGCTCGACGACTCGGCAGACTTGCCGCTGGAAAGCCCAAACGACTCAGCGCGGCGATCCGAAATAAGCTTATTGGGAAGCTCAATAAAGCGCGCTTTCTTGTTTATTCTTGGGCATGGAAACAAAAAGCATCTATCAGCATCTATCGCCGAAGCGAGACCAACGTCCGTCCTTACAGTGTGTCGAGTTATGAGATTGAATTGTGTCTCCGAACCGATTATTCTGCGCGGCCGCTTGCCCGGTCATATTGCCTCGCAATTAGAGCACTGGGCGGGCGGCCGCGTTTTCAACCGCTTTGCGTTCCCGTTGGCATGAAGTTCGTCGCCGCGCTGATGGCGGCATTGCATCAAATCGAAGACGACCCAAACCATAGAGGCAGGATCTCGCTACCTAATTCGCTGGTTCTGACGTGTGAACCGCCGCAGTACGTTATCGGAGACGGAGAGGCCGCGTGTTTTGTTTTCCCTGTGCTCGACAATCTGAGAGAATTTGCTAACGCGATGGAATCTGCAATTCGGGTAGCACGGCAAAAGGGCAATATAAAGGCAACGGGCTAATGCTTGGGGTCAGTTTTGAGGGCCAGTTTTACCTATGAGCGCGCACGTGAAGATTCGAATCAGATGCTCTATCCAGTTGAGCTACGGGCGCCGTAGAGAGCGACTAATTTGCGGAGGAAGACGCGGGCGTCAACCGAACGAGAAATCCGCTTTTCGCGCGGCGGCTTCGTTTCTGCATCACGACTCGCGGCGCAAGGTGAGGTGAATAAGTTCAGCGGGCGCGTTCGCGCGCACGGGAAACCAATTGCCGACTCCGTTTGAGACAATGAGTTTGCTTTTGCCGCGAGCATAAAGTCCCGACCAGTAACGAAACAACGCCGGGCCGAATCCGAGTTGTTCGTTCAACATCAACTGACCTCCGTGGGTGTGTCCCGATAGCGTGAGCGGCATGCCGGCTTCAGCCGCCGCGTCGAAGGCGTGCGGGTGATGCGCCAGCAGAATGGGGAAAACGTCCGGACGACGTTGCTGCAACAGCGCGCGCACAGATCGCGAGATTGCTTCGTCGTGATTCGCGCCATCGCGACGCGTCCAGCTTAGGCCCAGTAACTGAACTGGCACACCGTGAACGGACGCAATAGCGGATTCGTCCAGAAGAAATGGGATGCCGGATGCCTTTACGCGCCGCTCGAATTCGGAGGCGTTTTCAATCAGATCGTGATTGCCCTCAATCAAATACAACCCAAGACTCGGATCAAGCGCGCGAACCAAATCGATTCCTTCGTCGAGGGTTGCGAGCGCATCGTTAATCAGATCGCCGGTCAAGAGAACCAGGTCGGCGCGGAATTCATTGACCACGCGAACCATCTCGCGCAGAACACGTCCGGAAGTGAACCGTCCTACGTGCATGTCGCTCACGTGCGCGATGGTGGTTCCGTCGAGGTCGCGTGGCAGGTCGCGAATCGGGACAACGAGGTGGCGTACGCGGAACTGATTCAGTTGGCTCAGGGCAATGCCAGTTAAGCCGAGAGTAAGCAGCGGAGGAGTGATGGCTGCGGCAACACCAAGAAACTCACGGCGCGTGTAATGATTGCGATGATCCGACAGTTGTTGCTCCGGTTGCCTGCGGCGCTTGCTGATGCGCACCATTTGTTGCACGAGAAAGATCGGTATCAGCGCAACGGCAAGCAGTGACAGCAAACCGAGTCCAATAAAATGCCAAATGAATATGGCAGCCGTCGCAGACTTCGGTAACCAACGGTCCCAACCTGTTTGAAAGAGCCGTCCGCTAATGAGCCATATTAATCCAATCGTTTGGGTGATCATGAAAATCGTGACAAAGGCCCGGACCCACTTTCGATTCGTCGCGCGCGCCAGGATGCACCACCAGAATATGTCCAGGGCCAACATCAAACCGATGATCTTGAAGATGAAACTCACATTCTTAGGTTAGCCGTCTTCGGGCGATTGTCTGGCGCAAGCATCAAGGTCAAAACGGGGAGAATGCTTGAGGTGCTCGAAACACGAGCGATTCTCGTCAGGTGACGATTTTTCTTGGGTGCGGGTTTGCCGCGAAATATCCCGAAGGCGGTGGCGTTCTTTCGGTCCCGGTGCAGTGGATGCTCGGGCTGCGCAGGTTGAAACTGGACGCGATCTGGCTGGAGCTTCTACCAGCGACCGCAAATGTACTCGAAGATCGACATCGGATCGAAAGTTTCCAGCGACGTTTGCGCGAATATGGGCTCGGCCGCCGATATTGCTTACTGTATCAAAAGCCCGCGTCCGACACGCACGATCTCGACACAATGCAGTGCATCGGCATATCGAAGCGGGCTCTGCTTGAACGACTGGCCGGACCAAACGCGCTGCTCAATCTCAGTTATTCGATTCATCCGCCATTTCTTCTTCAATTTGAGCGCCGGATCTTTTGCGATCTCGACCCGAGCGAGATCTTTTATTGGATGACCAGGATGGAGATGGGCCAGTCTCATCATCACGAATTCTGGACGATTGGTCTTAACGTCAACGGGCGTGATTGTGGGCTGCCGAAATCATTGCTTCGATGGAAGACATTTTATCCCCTGGCAGACACGCACTTTTTTCAGCGGCGCTCCCGTCCTGTGGTATCCAAATTCACAACCATCGGGCAATGGTATTGGGGTGGGGCTGTGGAAGTTAACGGCACATTTCCCGATCTTTCCAAGAAATTCGCGTTTGAACCCTATCTTGATTTGCCCAAGCGAATTCCAGAAGCCCGTTTCGAATTGGCAATGAACATCAAATCGGATGATCCGGAGCGTGCGAGACTTGCCAATCATGGCTGGCATATTGTCGATCCACACCGCGTTGCACGCACGCCCGGTGTTTATCGTCGATACATGGCCGGTGCGCTCGGGGAATTCACCGCCATCAAAGGCGTCGATGTCCTATGGCGGACAGGCTGGTTGAGCGATCGAGCGGCTGCGTTTCTCGCGCTTGGCCGGCCGGTGATCACAGAAGACACCGGCGCCGCGGAGTATTTGCCGCGCGAGAACGGGTTTGAGTTCGTCGATGGAATCGATGAGGCGGCCGATGCCGTGAAGAAGGTGCTCCGCAACTGGCAATATTGGTCAAAGTGCGCAAGAGAGTGTGCGGTGGAGGCGTTCGATTCGGCGAAAAATTTGCGGAAAATTCTGGAACTTTAGAGGCGCTGCCGGAAGCAAAAATATGGTTTGCGATTCCACGTTGCAAAACAGTTTTGGGATGTTACTCGTTCCCTCGTTATGGCTGATCTGATGAAAGCGGACGAGCTGAAAGCCCGTCTCAAAAAAATCCCCGAATGGGAACTGGAGAAGAAGCACATCGAGCGCACTTTTGAGTTTGATGATTTCGCCGACGCGATCGATTTCGTGAATGCAGTGGCCGAAGTGGCCGAAGATGAAGAGCACCATCCTGACATCGACATCCGCTACAATAAGGTGCGCCTGATTCTTTCTACCCACAGCAAAGGCGGTTTGACCGAGCTTGATTTCGGTCTGGCGGAACGAATCGACACATTGGCCGAGTAGGGAACGTGAATAGTTGTAGCCGCGGGCGTTGACCGCGTCCGGCACTCAGCGTCCCTCGTCGGCATCTATAAAGCCGAACATTGTTTCGATATCTGCTCTATCAGACATACCGGCTTCTTTTTTGCGGCGTTTGAGAATTTCAGAGCCTTGGTCGTTCCAGGCAAACTTTCGCATGAATTCGTTCCAAACGTGAATTTCCTCTTCTGACGGCTTGCGGCCGGCATCGAAGCACCACTGCAGGATTTCTTCATCTGTGCTGCCTTGTTTCACACGTTCGACTAACCGATTGTAATCAACGCCCAGGAAGTTAACGCATCGACTGTCGAAGCCTTTGCCAAGATTGGGCTGATAATCAGCCGGCAATTCGCCTCCGCCATGCGCGCGGATTTTGTCGAGCATTCGGCCGAAGTGCACGATCCCGCCGACCTTGGCTGAGGGGCTGCGAATACCGGGGTTTTTCATGTGCAAATCAGTTTCGGCCGTTCCTGATTGCTTTCAAGGCTGTGAAATAGACTTAGAGATTTAGAGATTCAGTGATTAAATGATTTCACGCGCTAGTTGATGCAATGGATCGGGTCGTTGGAATAGAAACCGAATACGGCTGTCTGCTCCGCAAAGAGGAGCCGCATCTCAATTCCGACGTGTGGCCGGCGAAGGTAAAGAATTACCTTTTTCGTAAAGCCAACGCGGGCACGATTGATCTCCATTACAGAGATTACGAAGAACCCCCGGGTAACGGAGGGTTTCTTCTTAACGGCGGACGTCTCTATCTCGATATGGGACACATCGAATATGCGTCGCCGGAATGTTTGCATCTGCACGACCTTGTTGCCTACGAATTAGCAGGTGATGACCTGCTCCAATCGTCGCTCGTAGCCCTCGGCGCGGAGGATCGCGTGTCGTTCATTAAAAACAATGTCGATCATCACACGGGCGCTACGTTTGGTTGCCACGAGAATTATTTGATGAAACGCGAGGCACAATTCACGCCTCCGATCCTCGGCACGCTCCTCACTTTCCTGGCGACCAGACAAATTTTTACCGGCGCCGGCCGCGTCGGTCAGTCAAACCCGCTCGCATTCGATTTTGAGCCGCCACAAACAGAGGCGCAGATTAATTTTCAGCTCAGTCAGCGTGCCGATCACATCGTCAACGACATCTATCAATGGGTGCAATTCAATCGCGCCATCATTAACGCACGCGATGAGCCGCTGGCGGATTACCGAAAATATCGGCGGCTTCATCTGCTCATTGGCGATTCGAACATGAGCCCCTTTGCTACCGCGCTGAAAATCGGCACGACCGCGTGCATTTTGTCGCTGCTCGAGGAAGGCTGTTTGCCGCGGGATCTGATCCTGGCCGATGCCGTGCAAAGCACGCGTGACATCTCGCGCGACCCCACTCAACGGTGGATTGTCGATCTTGAAAATGGCAAAACGATCGGCGCGCTCGACGTCCAATGGGAATTCCACCAACTGGCGCAAAAACACCTGCGAAACAGCAGTGCGGAAACTAACTGGCTGCTGGAAAACTGGAGTTTTGTCCTTGAGGCGCTCGAGCAAAATCGTCAGTCACTGGTCGGCGGAGTCGATTGGATTACAAAAAAATGGCTGCTCGAGACCTTCATCGAAGCCGAAGAGCTGAGCTGGGACGACCCGTGGCTACAAAGCATCGACCTCGAGTATCACAACATAGATCCTAAACGTGGGCTCTTTTACAGCGTCACGCCGGGTAAGCGAATCGCTGAGTGGAACAGCAGCATCCGCCGGTCCGGTGCGACGCATAGCCCGCCCGCCAATACACGCGCATTAGGTCGCGGTCGTGCAGTAGCTTTCTTTCAAAATTGCAGTTTCCCATACGTAATCAATTGGGATTCGATTGCCTGCGACAGCCGCGACTCTCTCGTCATGGGCGACCCATTCCAGACCTACAACGAGGAAGTTGAACAATTTCTGGCCAAACCACGGCCTATAGGCAACCTGACCGAAATATAAAAATAGTGAAATTTCATTTCGTTTATCGTTTCTATCACACTTGTCCCTCGTCTTTCTCTCACCGAACTACAAAACGCTGGTAGCAGCGGCTCGCTCTTCTACACCGGCCGGGCGGTCGAGGGCGCTGTTAGCGTGCTCCAATTCGTCAACATAGCGATGCTGAACGCGTTCTGGCCGTCCTTCCTCGGAATTATCTCTCTGCTTCTCGCCGGCATGTTGCTCCATTAGTCATCTAACCAAGTGAGTTGAAGGCTACCCGATTTGAAAATTAGAAATGTGAAATTAGAAAGTAGAAGACGTTGAGACTCGCCGCACTCGCCATCCCGATAGCAATTACTGTTAGCACTTTCGGTCAACAAAAGCCTGAACCAGCGCCGAGCGGCGCACGCGACGACTTGCTCTGGAAGAAGCTCAGCGATCGTGTTGCAGAAATTGTCGAACGATCTAATGGCGTTATGGGCGTAGCGATTGTCGATCTTACAGACGACCGAACGATTCTGAAGAATGCCGATCGGGTGTTTCCGACTGCGAGCTCCATCAAGATAGCGATCCTGTTGGAGTTGTATCACCAAGATCAGGAAGCTCGGACCGGAGTCGCAGGTAAGGCCAAGCTGGATGACGTTTACACATTCGATCCCAAAGACTTGGTTGAAGACAGTCAGATCATGGCAGGTCTTACTCCGGGTGTGACGCGAGTTACAAACCGCGACCTGGCTCAGTTTATGGTTGCAGTGAGCGACAACGCTGCCGCCAACATTTTGATCGATCGCGTCGGCCGCGAAAACGTCAATGCAATGCTGCGCGGTCTCGACCTGGCGAAAACGATGTTGCGGCGCAAGATGCTGGATGTGGCAGCGGCTCGGCGCGGTGAGGAGAACATTTCTACGCCGCAGGAAATAGTGCGGCTACTCGAAGCGATCTACAAAGGAAAGGCGCTCAACAAGGAGTTGACTGCCGCCTTCATTAAACAGCTATCGACGCTGAAGGACAGTTACATTCCCCGCGAACTACCCGCGGGTGTTCAGGTGGCCAACAAGCCCGGCAACTTGGAAGGTGTGCGGACGGATTCAGGCATCGTTTTTGTGAAGAACCGGCCATTTGCCATGAGTGTGATGACGGCTTACGACCGCGACGAGCGCTCGGCCGAACACGCGATCGGCGAGATTGCGCTCAATGCATATCACTACTTCGAGATGCGCGGCAAAACATCCGATTACGGACGGATAATGGAAGAAAGCAGGAAGTAGCCGCCTACGCTCAAGACTACGGCGTGCCAAGGAGGGCAGAAGGCAGACTACTGTCCTCTGATTGGTCAATCGAGGCGGTGCAGGGCCGAGATACCGTAATTTTCCTGGAGAACCGGGGCTTCGGCCGCTACTTGCGCTGCGTCGAGCTCGATCTGTTTCGGATCTTCTTCGGTCTCAATTTTAATGAACCCTTCGATCGGTTGTTTCACCGCGTCGGCCAGATCGGCTAATGACTTGATTTCTTTGCCGTTGACTCTTGTCACGGTCAAATAGGCCAGATCGTCATAGCCGATGGTGGTGTTGGCCGGAAGAACCTGACTAAGGATAACCACGCGCCGGTTTCCTTCTGGAAAGAGCTCAGATTGGAAACGGTCGAAATAAACCAATCGCTGGGGGGCTTCTCGTTGCCAATTCATTCCCCATTCCTTGAGATATTGGCGAGAAAGCTCCTGAAAAATGACGCCGCCGAGCACGTAATACGCGGGCGGCTGATCGAGATTGTACGGTGGGCTGACGTAATCTTTCGCGTCTCGGTGGTCGAGCGTCACTTTCAGTTCCATTGGTTTACCGCTGCGCTGGATGCGAAACGGAACAACGTCTCCGGAATAAGCGTGAGCGGTGAGCAGATTGGTAAATTCGATCTTGCCGTAAAGAGGATCGACGTAGTTGCCATTTTGATCGATCTCATTGTTCGCGACCGCCGTCACAATGTCGCCGACTTGCAGGCCACCTTTCATAGCGGGCATGTTTGGCTCGACATTCGTGACGTAAACGCCGCCGCCTTTCCCTTTTTCTCCTGCGAAGTCGCGCAGTTCCGGGTCACGCGTTGGGAAAAAAGAAAAGCCAGCCGAGGGAAAACCACGATAATTCCGACTCTCGGTTTCCTTCAAAAAATGCGTGATGATTGGGGCGGGGATGGCGTCGAGCAACTGGGAACGCGAATCGTATCGGAGTAGCAATCCGGCGAGCTTGTTGTTCTTCACCAATGGCACTGTGTAACTGTTTTCTCGATACTGCATCGGGATGCTGATGCGATAAGTGAGAAATTGCCCGACATCGATCGGATACTGCGTCATTTGTACGGTTGTGACCAGGCCTTCCGTCGCGAGCAAGGCTCCGGTCGGCTCGAGTTGCCAGGCCGCAAGCCGATCGCCGACGACCGTGTCGGGCGCGATATCGAGCGGGGTGATGCCATCGAGGAATGCTTTCTCCGTTGGCTCGAGCAATGCCAGGTTTGCTTCGTAATCGATTACTTCGACTTTGGCCGCCGTTTTCTCTCCAGACTCGGCGCGCTCCAGCTCCACGTAATTTTGATTTGCAACCAGATCCGCAGTGACAAGGACACGGCCCTTCGACAGAACGGCGCCGAGGGCGCGCTTCGAGAACGGCGCTTTCTTTTGCCACGGCCGAAAGTAATCGTAGGCTTGGCCGGTCACGTTCACCCGGACGAGCGCGAGTTGTTTTTGCGTGCTCATCGACGCGGGCGGAGCCGGTTCCTTCTTCGCTGTCGCGCCGGTAGCCGTTATGAGGAATACTCCAAGCGTGACAAAGAGAACTCCCACACGATCAGGAGCACGATAACTCGCAGCCTTTGAAATTCGGATTTTTGATTTCTCTTGCCTCATTCTATATTTTCTTCTGATCTTCAGTTGTCTTCGCGACCGGCTGTTCCTCGAGATTTTGCTCTTTCAAGACGTTGTAGCGCGCCTTGATCCGCTCGCGCGCAGATTCCACTCTGTTCCGATCCAATACCAAAGGTGGGCCATCACCAATCATACGAATGACAAAGTGGTCGGCGTTTTCGGCAAATGCATTTGCCAGCTCATCAAGCCTCCGGATTTTTTTGCCATTTATTTCATCAACAATCCCGCCGCGGTACGGCGCGAGATAAGTGTTGATCGGATCCGGCAAAATGTTGGTCAGCACAATGACGTCCGGATGCTGGAGATACAGTTGCTCCAGGACGAAGTACTCGAAAAAATGGCGAAGCCGCAGATCCGTTGGCCGATAGGCTTCGACAAGATCGAGATTTAATGGCTGAAAGAGCAAGCCGCCATAAAGCACATAACGAGGACGCACATCGTAACTGTGGCCTTGAATCAGATATGGCCAGGGCGTGTATAATTTTATCTTTACCGTGATTGGCTGTTTGTCGCGCCAGACGTCGAACTTGACCGAATCGCCATTAAATTTTCGCTCCACGACTTCCTGAAAGTCGGCACGCTGGTCTTCCAGTTCGACATTCGAATCGCTCGCGATTGGATGATCATCGATCGCAAGAAGAACATCACCGGGCCGAAGTACGTCCGCGGACGGACCGGCCGCGACAACCGTGCTCACGAGTACCCCGCGATCATCTTCCTTTAATCCGAGAAATCTTCTCTGCGCGGGATTTTGCAGCTTGGAAAAAGTGATTCCAAGATCGACATATTTGCCGTAAACCCCATTGCTGATGTCCTTTAAGAACCGATTAATAACCGGAGTGGGAATCATGTAGGCCACGCCTTGCGCGACATCGCCGCTGTAACCCTGAAACGCGACGCCGACCACTTTGGCATTTTGCATCACTGGGCCCCCGCTGTTGCCCGGATTAATTTGCGCGCTGATCTGGATCGCGAGGTGCTGATCGACTGACGAGTGGGTGTAGAGCTGAAAGTCAATCCGCGACACGATTCCTGTCGTAACCGACATCCGTTCGCCGCCGATCGGATAACCATAAGCCGACACGGTAGATTCGAGCGCAGGAATTCCGCCGAATTTTAGCGGCAGCATACTTTTGAAAAAGTCCGGAGCCGAGACCGTAATCAATGCCAGATCGCAATCGTGTGCGACGAATTGCACCGTCGCCGGATATTTGTTTGGATCACCCTCGCGTTCGACTGTCAAATAGCGGCTGTTGCTGACGACATGCGCGTTTGTGAGAATTCGATTGCCGCTTATGACAAAACCAGCCCCGACACCGCGCTGGATTCCTCCTGAATTCCATGGCGCCTTATAATCTGGCTCCACTGCCGTGGCGGTAATCCGCACTAGGCTTTTTTGAACCGGCCCGTTTGGTTTTGGCGGCGTAATCGGAACTGGGACTGGAATTACTGCTTGCGCCGGCGGGCTGGGGCGCCCAGGAATTGCCGGCGGCGGCGCTTGCGGCTCAACGGGGGATGTGGCCGGCGCGCGTTGCTGTGCGTAAAATGTCGATGTCGACCCAACCAGCAGGCCAATATAGATAAGAATAAGAGCACGCTTCATGGGCGAAAGTCTGAAAAATTGAAACGAAATGATCGAAAATCAAATTGCAATCTGCCCCGAAGGCTTTCGGGGCAAATCGCGTCCCGACAGCACTGACATGCTCAATGCGCTCGCCGTTCAACATCTGCGATGGCAGGGTGCGACCGCCGGGCGCGCCGAGCCGCTCAGGAAAAAATTAAATTCCCGCGCGATCGAGAAGCGATTTGAGGACTTTTTCGGCTTCGAAAACTTCACGCGCCAGAGCACGGGCGGCACGAGAATGTTTTGCGTAATCGGCATTGATTGTGTTCACCGCGTCGACAATCTCGCCCAACGATCCGAAGGACAGCAGCCCCGCTTTGCCGCCATAGTCATTTGTGAAACCCGTTTCCTGAATTATGACAGGTCGACCGGCCGCGAGATAGCACGCGCTCCGATCGCTGAACCAACCGGTGTTTAGTCGAACGTATTGGTCTTTCGCGACTGTGAACTCGCCTTTCGAACGATGAATGTAATCGCGATAGAGCCAATAATCGACGCTGAGTTGAAGTGGCGAAATCAACCGCCAGCCATTTCGCTCAAATTTCCATCGTGTTGGTCGATCCTCAATGTTTGTAGCGAGTTCAAATGTTTCACCAGATTTTTTCGGCGCGGCAACGAAGCGGATAAATTCACGCGATTTGCTCCAAAGATATTTGTCGCCGCGCCAGGTAATGTCTTTTAGTCCGCTCGTGGACCAATTCGCCACCGATGTAAAAACGGCAGCCTCCGGCGGCGCACGATTTGTTTTCCACAGATCAATTACGATTGGTTGTCGTGTGGGCAACCACTCAAATCCATGTTTCGGTACGGGAAACGTTTTTGTGCCGACATTTTCACCAAACGTAAACAGCGCGTGGTGCCGCCACAGATAATCGACGGTCGATCGTACGCCCTTGTCGATCTTGATCTGCTCAACGCCGGGATCGCTCTCGATATAAAGAATACGATCCGAAACGAGCAGGTCGTCGTTGAGTTCTTGCGCTCCGCAAATGTTCAGGACCGCGTCGGCTTCGCGATAAAGCTCTCGAATCTTTTGCAGCGATAGGCCTGCCGTCGGCTGACCTCGGAGATACCGTGCACAGAACGCCCAACGATTTTTGAAAGCGAATTCGCCTGACAATCGAGTGAGAAGGCCGGCCGCGTAATCGAACTCATTGTTTACCTCGAAGGTCTCAGGGTTGTAGGGCAATCGTGCCGAATCCTCGATGTAATAAACATCGTGCCCGAGGGCCTGAAGGCCGACGATGTAATGAATATGTTGCCAAATCACACCGGCAATCGGCATCGAGCCCATGAAGCCCATCACAACGATTCTCTTTTTCTTCATCTCGAAGAGCCGGCAGAATGGGAATGGTGATCAGTAAAGCGTGAACGAAAACAATCTGCTCTATTCACCGATCACTATTTATCATTTCACAATTGCCTCACGGTAACCGCAGGATTACCCGCCACCACCGTGTTCGGTGGAACGCTTTTGGTCACTACAGAACCAGCGGCAACAACTGAGTTCTCGCCAATGGTCACGCCTTTCAGAATTACTGCGTTCATGCCGATCCAAACGTTGTCCGCGATTTTCACGGGCGCGGTTTTCAATTTCGGGCGCGGCGGGCGATCTTTGAAATAAGGGGCGAGGGCTTGCGCGTCGATTAGACGTTGCGCGGGCTCGAGTGGATGAAAATCGGAATCGGCGATGCCCACGTTCCACGAAATCAGACAATGTGAGCCGATGTCGATCTTCTCCTCGGCCATGATAAGTGCGCCATTTAGAAGAGTAAAATCGCCAACTGTGCATTGCCCATTCTTTCCAATGGAAAATGAACAGCCGGCGTAACAGGAAACGTGATCGCCGAACACGACTGCGCCGGATTTTTTACTGCGGAGATGCCGGAAGATTTGCGCGGTTTCGCAATAAAATCCCTTCCCAAACTCGATATTTGCCGGGATCGGATCGGGCCACCAGTCGCCTTCCACATGTCGATCTTTGCGCACGTTGCTCATCCCGGAAATTTTCCTGAGCTATAAAGTTTCGCGTAAACGCCGCAGCGCGCGATCAATTCAGGGCCACGACCTTGCTCGACGATGCGCCCCTGTTCGAGCACGATTATCTGATCCAGGCCGTGGATGGTTGCCAGACGGTGGGTCGCGATCAATGTGGTTCGACCCCGCATCAAGTCCTTGATCGTATCCATAATTGCCGACTCAGTCGTCGGATCGAGCGCCGAAGTTGGTTCGTCGAGCAACAGAACTGGGGCATCTTTTAAAAATGCGCGCGCGATGCCGATTCGCTGCCGTTGACCGACACTCAAATGTCCACCTCGCTCACCGACGAGGCTCGCGTAGCCATTCGGTAGTTGCCGGATGAATTCATCAGCCTGTGCGCGGCGCGCGGCATCGACTATTTCCTCTTCCGTCGCCTCCGGCCGGCCATAGGCAATGTTCTCGCGCACGGTTGTCGAGAAAAGCAGCGTATCTTGCAGGACAATGGCAATCTGCGTCCGCAAAGTTTTTTTTGTAATCTCGCGAAGATTGCGGCCGTCGAGTGTGATCGAGCCTTTGTTCGGATCGTAAAATCGGGGGACCAAACTCAGCAATGTGCTTTTGCCCGCCCCGGTTCCGCCTACGAGTCCAACAATTTGATTGGGGGCGATGCGCAGATCGACATCGCGCAAGACATGTCGATCCTGCGCGTAACCGAAACTGACGGATTGGAATGCGATCGCGCCTTTCGCGGAAGGAATTGCGACTGCACTGGGAGAATCGACGACATCATCCTGTCGATCCAAAATTTCAAAGCAGCGCTTCGCGCCGGCGGTCGCACCTTCCATTGCCCAAGTCGTATAGGTGAGCGCCTCCAGCGGCTGATAAAGCATCAACAGATACGCGCTGAAGACGAGCAGCGAACCGAGCGTGAGTGTGCCGGCGAGGACGTGCAGTGTGCCTACGTAATACATCGCCGCTGTGCCGATGACCATGAGGGTGCTGATGACCAGCGCGCTGTTCACATTCGTCAGGGTGAGTCGCAGATTCGCCTCTAAGCTTTGCCGGGCTTGTTGGTGAAATTGGCCGACTTCAAATTCTTCGCGACCAAATGCGTGTACCATTCGGATGGAGCTCAGTCCTTCCTGCGCCTGCGTGAGGACGGCGCTTTCGTGCTCCTGGATGGACGTTGATTCACGCCGAATTCGGTGCGCAAAAATATAAATCGCAACGACAATCAGCGGCACAATCGCAAGCGAAAGCAAGGTCAATTGCCAATCCAACTGCACCATGATGACGAATGTTCCGATGAGTGTAACGGCCGATCCGAAGATATTGGTGAAACCTTTGTTGTAGATCGTCTGGATTGACTGTGAATCGTAGGCGACGCGAAAACTTGAATCGGTTGAACGGCGCGTGTCGTGATATTTAAGCGAGAGCGACTGCAGGTATGAATAAAGGTCGGTGCGCAATTTAAGGAGCGCTTGCAGCCCGATCTTCACAAAAAGATAATTGGTGATCCAATTCATGATTCCCCAGAGGAGTTGGATCGCCACAAGGGCAAGACAAAGCAGGGCAACCCAGGTGCGCCAATCAGGGCGGATGGCTGAACCGGCTCGTAAAAAATTGTCGACAGTGATTTTAAACGGCCACGGTTTGAGCAGATTCAGACCAATGCCCACCAGCGAAAGCACGAGGCCGAGCAACGTCTGCGGCAGAAACGGCCTGTAGTATTTAAGGACGCGCCGGTAGATCGACATGGTGATTTAGATTGCACATTTGAAATTTAAGATTGAACTACTCGCGCGTTCGGGAGCGTAAATCCGAAATCCGAAATCGAAAATCCGAAATTCTTTGTCATGCATCATCTTTTGGAAATCTGGTTCAGCTGGGTGCTAAGCGGCGGGTATATTGGCATTATCGTGTTGATGGCGATGGGAAGTACGCCCCTGCCTGTGCCTGCCGAAGTCGTGCTTCCGCCCGCGGCATTCCTCGCCGCGCAAGGAAAACTTAACATGGTCGGCGTGATTCTGGCGGGAACGCTCGGCGCGTATCTTGGCGCGGCCTTCATGTATTGGATTTCGCGATGGATTGGACGGCCTCTGATTTTACGATTTGGTCGCTTCATCTTGCTCACGCCCATCAAGCTCGAACATGCAGAGCACTGGCTGAACCGTTACGAAGCGGGCGGAGTTTTCTTTGCGCGGGTATTGCCGGTCGTGCGCCATCTCATTTCCATCCCAGCGGGAATCGTCCGAATGAGTTTTCCTGTTTTCAGTCTGGTCACAATTTTGGGCTCGGCGATCTCGTGCAGTATCCTGGCTTATCTGGGTCACCGAGCTTATCTGGTGGAACCGGAGCTTTTGACGAACCCTGAGGCCCTGGTCCACTTCATCCGTGGTCAATCGGGCGGCATCTTGCTTGTCGTTACGATCTTCGCCGCTCTTTACATGTTAACGATGCGACTGATGAAGCCCAGTTCCGCCTCGTAATGGGCTGAACCGATTTAGGGATTCCTATTCCCAATGTCGATGGGCGATCTCGCCATGGATCCGGCGACGCAATCAAAATTTGTTTATTTGTGTTCGAAAATTGAACAAAAGCGTCGCCGAATGGTCAGTTCAATGGTGCACAACAAATGAATAAGTGCACAACTGAGCATGACTGAGATATCCACAAGGACCAATGGCATTGAAATTGCTCTTCACAGGAATGGACATAGCATGAAAAAGAATCGCCAAATTTTGAAACCGCGTTCGAGACTTTCGCTGGGCGATCTGATCCTCGCAGTAAGTTCTTGCACGAAGAACACTAAAGAAACAGCCGCAACGGTAGCGGCTCTTCTGGCCACGGGTCAGGTGCGCGTCAAGAACAACGGTCGTTTTATTCGCGCTCGCGTTTGCCAAAGCTAGGCAGCAAAATCGATAACCCCAAAACAATTGGGGCCTTCGAACTCCGAATCGCTAGTCGCTCCGCAAATTTACTCGGAGTGATTTTTTGTAGATAAAACGCTTTTCGCGCTCGTCGCTCGCTTTTATCTTGCGGGAGTGATCGATCGTTATTCCCGGCCAGAAATGCGCAAGATCTGGTCGGACGAACGCAAGTTTGAGATTTGGCTTGAGACTGAAGTGCTCGCCTGCGAGGCGATGGCTGAGCTTGGCCAGATTCCGAAGCAGGATGCAGCGGAAATTCGAAAGCGGGCGCGGTTTTCAATTCCTGAGATTCTGGAGATCGAAAAGCGAACAAACCACGACGTGATCGCTTTTCTGGAAAACATTGCTGATTCAGTCGGGCCGGCGGCGCGCTGGATTCACCAGGGACTGACGTCGTCGGACATTCTCGACACGACAATCGGTGTGCAATTGACTGAATCATGCGGGCTTCTGCTCGCCGACTTGAACGAGCTAAGATCGACAATCGCTAAACAGGCGCGGCGATTCAAAATGACGCCGATGATTGGGCGTAGCCATGGCATTCACGCCGAGCCGATCACATTTGGTTTAAAGCTTGCGCTCATGTTTGACGAGTTCGGGCGCGGGGAAGAACGCCTTATACAGACGAGCGAGCGCATTCGAATCGGCAAATTAAGCGGCGCGGTCGGCACACACGCCCATCTCGATCCGAAGATCGAGAAAGCGGTTTGCGAAAACCTGGGCCTAAAGCCGGCAACGCTTTCCACTCAAATCGTGCAGCGAGACCGCCATGCCGAATTCGTGACAACTCTAGCCCTCATCGCATCAAGCATCGACCGCTGGGCAACCGAGTTTCGCCATCTCCAGCGAACTGAGGTTTTGGAAGTAGAGGAGTTTTTCGGCGAGGGCCAGAAAGGCAGTTCGGCCATGCCGCACAAGCGCAATCCGATTACGAGTGAACGGTTGAGTGGCCTTGCACGCGTGGTTCGTGGAAATGCGCTGGTCGCGTTAGAGAATGTCGCGCTTTGGCATGAGCGCGACATTAGTCACTCGAGCGCCGAGAGAATCATCCTGCCAGACTCGTGCACCCTTCTCGATTACATGCTGGTGAAATTGCGGGAGATTGTTGAAAAGTTGCAGGTGTATCCAGAGCGGATGCGGCAGAATCTTGAGCTGACGAAGGGTCTTTATTTCAGCCAATCGATCTTGCTCGCACTGACTCGCGCGGGTGCGGAACGCAAAAGCGCATATGAAGCGGTGCAACGCGCGGCCATGAAAACCTGGAAAGGCGAGGGGACGTTCGCCGAAAATGTGAAACGCGAATCGGAAATCACGGCAAAGCTTTCCGAGACGGAAATCGATCGTCTTTGCTCGCTCGACATTCATTTCCAACATGTCGATGCAACATTCAAAGCGCTCGGTTTGGATTAAATTGGGCCCGAGCCGCCGCTTCCAGCGAATTTCGTTATTCGTAACGTAGCGCTTCGATTGGATCGAGAGCGGCTGCGCGGTAGGCGGGATAGAGGCCGAACCCAATACCGATCGCCGAGCAGACGATCAGCCCGACAATCGCCCAGCCGAAGGGAAAAATAATGTCTACTTTTAACCAAACAGCGAGCAGATCCCCGCCGATCACTCCAAGGATGATTCCCAGTATTCCGCCTGCCTCCGAGATAAAGACGGCCTCGGTTAGGAATTGTCGCAGAATGTCGCGGCTTCGGGCGCCGATTGATTTTCGCACGCCGATTTCTTTTGTTCGTTCGGTTACGCTCACTAGCATGATGTTCATAATGCCGATGCCGGCAGCCACGAGCGCAATGAAACTGATTACGAACGCACCGATGCGCACCACACCCGCAATCGAAGTAAATGCGCTCTTGAGCGAATCGTTTGAGTAAATCTCGAAATCGTTTTCCTGATCGGCGCGCAGTCCACGCGCAATGCGCATCGCCCCAATGCCTTTATCGAGCGTTCCATTGTACGTGTCCTGCGAGAATGATTGGGTTGCGATATTCACCGTGCGTTTCGCTGAACCGAAGTCTTCGAAAAAGCGCGTGATCGGCATCATGCAGATGTCGTCCTGGCTTTGCCCGAACGAGGTGCCTTTTTCCGCAATCACGCCAATGATAGTGTACGTATGTCCGCTCATCCGGATGACTTTGCCGATGGGTGATTCGTGCGGGAACAACCGTTTCTCGATTATCTTTCCGACCACAATTACGTTGCGGGCAAGATCGACATCTTCGTCGTTCAAATTGCGGCCATAACCGAGCGTGTAAGCATTGGCGGTGAGAAAGCTGCGGTTCGTCCCGACGATGAGGAGACTCGGCGTTGTCTTCACGCCATTATAAACTGCCTGACCTTTCAACTCGTAGCCGAAACACTTGAGACAAATCTCGCGCGCGTTCCCCTGCATCAATTCGTAATAATGCAGCGCCTGCCGGTAGCTAATGTCTCGCCGGTTTTGATACTTCTTCTTTATTTCGCCACCGGCGTTGATGTTGGCCGGGTATTTGGCGAACTGAAAGATATCTGAACCGAGAAAGCTTATGCCACTTTCGATCGATGATTGCAGCGCGCCAATCGCGGTCATCACGGAAATGATAGAGAACACACCAATCGTGATCCCGGTCATGGTGAGCGCAGCGCGAAGCTTGTTCGCGCCTAACGAACTCAAAGCCATCGTTATGATTTCCCGAAATAACATGGCGATCTAGCGCTACAGACTCATTCGTACCGTAGAGCCGTTACCGGATCGAGACGTGACGCGGTCCACGCCGGCGCAAATCCCGAAATCAAGCCGGTCATCACCGACACGATCATGCTGGCGAGGACGAGTCCAAATGAAAAGTGAATCGGAAAAGACGGAAAGGCTTTGCCGATTCCGAAGAACATTACATAAGCAACGGTGAGCCCGATAAAACCGCCGAGAAGACAGACCGCGGTCGATTCAATCAGAAACTGCAGCAAGATGGTGCGTCTACGCGCCCCGAGCGCTTTGCGCGTGCCGATTTCTTTCGTCCGTTCTTTTACGCTCACGAAAGTAATGTTCATGATCCCGATCGCTCCGACGAAAAGCGAAAGACCAGTGATGAAAAGTCCCGCTATGGCGATTGAATTCTTGATTGGGTCGAGCGTGCTCTTCAAGGCCTGTTGTTCGTTAATGCTGAAGTCGTCTCTTTTTTCAGGAGACAATCCCCGCACGCGTCGCATGTAGCCGGTAAGTTCGTCCTTCGCCTCGGTCAGCTTGGTTTTGTCCTTCGCTTTTACGAGGATGTCCGAGTCGCCTTTGGCGCTGAAGTATTTCTGGAAGGCGAGCAGTGGCATTACCACGATTGAATCGAGACTGAACAGCCCGAGAAACGAGCCTTGCCGGGAAATAACACCGATCACTTTGAAAGGCTGACCATTAATCAGGACCGATTTGTCAATCGGACTGGCGGACGGAAAAAGTGCATCGGCCACATCGTAACCAATCACACAGACATTCGCGCCGGCCCGGGATTCGAGCTCGTTGAAAAAGCGGCCCTCTTTGAAATCGAATGTGGAGGTGACCAGGTAATCCGATACTGTGCCGCGGACCAAAACATTGTTCACTTCGCTGTCCGTGTATTTGACGCTGCGGTAAACACTGGAGGTCGGAATCGCGATGGTGAGGTTAGAGTTCGGCGTCATCGCGATCATGCGGTTAAGCCCCTCCGTGTATTCGGTCTTGATCTTCTTGCGGTCGCGGTAATTCCACCAGTCGTCGACACTCCTCCACGGCCATTGTCCGACGTAGAGAACGTCATCGCCGAAGATGGCCATGCTTTTGTCGAACCCGACTTGAATTCCGCCAATAGCCGTGCCCATTAACGTCACGGCCACGATGCCAATGATGACACCGAGTGCGGTAAGAGTAGAACGCGTCATATTCGAACGCATTTGCGCCACCGCGATCTTCCA
>WNFR01005286.1_pt1 | contig 27891 bp, 24 predicted proteins | sample 5400221 | NCBI WGS metagenome assembly WNFR01 (sample SAMN13153357, study PRJNA577476) | soil metagenome | isolation source: 40 cm soil under Madrone tree | place: USA:California | collected 2016-06-14
CCGCCCGACTGTACGCCGCGCGCCATCGCGAAGTACGTGTCGATGTCCACCGGCCCCCCGGCCCAGCCGTAGCGTTTCGGCACGGCGCCCACCAGCGCGCAGGTGTCGAGCATGCGGTCGTAGTACGAGAAGTCGTTCGACGGGATGAGATCGATGCCGGCGTCCTGCTGCAACCGCCAGTGGCGGGCGCGCAACTCGGCGCCGGTCTTGAGGAGGTCCGGCAAGGAGACCTTGCCGCCCCAGTAGCCCTCGGTGGCGCGCTTCAGCTCCCGCGCGGCCCCGAGGTGCGGGAAACCGAGATTGTGGGCGATGGGCATAGGGTATGGAATCTACCTACGCCCGGGCCCGGAAGTAACGCGCCCGCGGGCACCGCGGCGTCAGGGCTTGTGCTTCGGCTTCCGTTGCCCGGGCGGGACCCAGTCGGGGTTGCGCCCCGGCGGCAGGCCGCCGGCGGCGCGCGCCAAGCCGGCTGCGGCCTGCGCTGGTGTGGCACCCTGCGCCACGCCCGTCTGCACCTGGCCGGGCAGGCCGAGCAGGTCGCTCTGCGACCGGCCGTCGCTGATCAACCCCTGCAGCAGCGTGAGCACCTGCTTCGCCGGCACGCCGAGAGCCGCCAGCGTGGCGGCTACCCGGAGCGTGAGGGTGGGATCCTGCGGCGGCCGGCTCACACGCACCAGATCGCTTACCTCGCGTCCAGTGAGCCCGGCGTTGAGGGCGTCCGCTCCCCCCTCCACAACGTCTCCGCCGGGCGTGGAGACGCCGCCTTCGCGCACGGCCGCCATGGACTGCCCGAGGCGTCCGGCCAGCGCGCGCACGGCCGCGATTACCCGGTCGGCGGGTACGCCCTTCGCGGCACCCTCGATCGCCTTTTGCACCAGCGGATCGATCGGGAGGCCCTGCACCGCGGCGTCCGCCGCGATGCGCTGGACGGCCCGTTGCACCTCTGGTGAGACACGCCGGTCGAGGCGCGGCCGCACGTCCTGAGCGTCGAGCGCACCGGTGAGGGTCGAGCCCAGCAGGAGGGTGAGTACCAGACCGATTGTCCTCACAGGTGCGCTCCTTCGGCGGTCACCGCGACGACGCTGTTGCGGCGACCGAATCCGTCGTCCACCGCTGGGGCGCTCGGATCCACCACCCAGCGTGCACCATCCACGACAAAGGCGTACTGATGCTGCCCGACGGGAAGCGCGAGGGTGGTCGTCCACACACCGCTCGTACCGGCCGGCGCGAGTAGCGCGGCGCCGCGGTCCCACTGATTGAAGGTGCCCGCCACCGCGACGCGTCGTGCGCCGGGTGCGTACAACACGAACCGCACGAAGACCGAATCGCGCGTGGCGCCACGCGCCTGGACGCCGGGCACCGGCGCCGGCACGGCGCGCCCAAGCAGCAGCGCCAGGGCGGCTGCCGCGGCAAGGGCGCCGGCCCACACAGCCCACGGGCGCACTCGCAACCGCAGCTCCACGTCTCGCGGCGTGTTGAGCCACCGCCAGGCGCGCCCTACGGGCGACTTGGCATGCCGACGCACGACGGCCATGACTCGGGCATCGAGCGCCGGTGACAACGTGACCGGCGTCCGATCGACCGCCGCGAGCAGGCGGAGCGCCTCCTCGCCCTCGGCGCGCAACTCGGGCGGCAGGTCGGCCAGCGAGAGGTCGCCGTCCAGAAGCTGCTTCACCCGCAGGTCAAAGGTCTTCATCGGTACTCCTTCATCAGTTCTCGCAACCGGTCATACGCCCGGTGCATCCGCATCTTCAGCGAGGCCACCGTGGCCCCGGTGCGCTGCGCGATCTCCTCGTAGGGCATTCCCGCCACATGCTTCAGCACGAATGCTTCCCGCTGCTCCGGTGTCAGCTGCCCGAGGGCCAGCTCCAACTCCCGGGCTTGCTCGCGCCGCTCCATGGCGCCGTCGGAGCGCTCCGGCGACGCGAGCGCCTCGGCTGCGTCCTCCGGCAAGCGTCCCTCGCGCCGGTTCCGTCGTCGCTCAGCGAAGCAGCGGTTCCGCAGGATCAGGAACAGCCACCCGCCAAACTTGTCGGGCTCCCGACAGTCCGCCAGCCGATCGAACGCGCGCACCAGGGCGTCTTGCACCGCATCCTCGGCGACGTCCCGGGAGCCGAGCATGCGCGCCGCGTAGCGCGCGAACCGATCGCGGTAGCGCCGCACCAGGACGGCATAGCGCTCGACGTCGCCCGCCAGCACCGCCCGCACGACCTCCGCATCCGTCGCCTCACCCTCGAGACCCAACAGAACCCCCACCGCCGGAAGTGATGCAGGGGATGGTAGAGGACCGGGGTGTCGCGGGCAACCAGTCCCAGGCCTAAAGAGTCCCCATCGGTAACTTTGGTAACGCCCAGCCCCGTAAGCACTTCCGGCCGTAAGCGTTACCTGGCCCCGGTTGCGACAGTCTTCATGGCGTCATGCTCTACGACACGACCCTGGTAGCGGACCGTCAGCTCCTGGACGGTGTGGCGCGCGGCGAGGCGGAAGCCCTGCGCGCCCTGCATCAACGTCACGGCGAGAGTATTTACGCGCTCGCCTACGGGATGCTCGCTGACCCAGGTGACGCGGAAGAGGTGGTTTCCGAGACGTTCGCTCACCTCTGGCGCATCGCCGCACGGTTCGTCGCCACGACGAACCAGTCGGTGTCGGTTTGGCTCAAGGAGATCGCCCGGACCCATGCTCGCGGCCTGCTCCTGGCGCGGGAATGGCCCGGTAGATTGAGCGCGCCTTCCCGACGGGCCCCCACATCACCATGATCGAGGAGGTCCGATCGGGCTGGCATCGACCCTAGGCGTCGACTGCGTACGGTTTCACAACCAGTTCCGTAGGGGCGCATTCCAGTGCGCCCCTATTGCTTTCGCCCGCCGTTTCCGTCCTCCGCGGCGCGGGCTAGCTTTGCACCGTGAGGCGAAGAATCGTGCTGCTGGCGGCGGCGATTGCCTGCGCCGCGCCGGCAGCGGCCCAAGTCGATGGGTCCGTCGGCGTGGGCGCGGGTACCGTGCGTTATCCTGGGGGAACGAGCTTCGGCTCGGCGATCCTCTCACCGGGCGTTCGGTACACGAGTAACGCGCTGGTCGCGGACCTCTCGAGCTCGATCGCCTCGCTCCCCGGTGGGGAATGGGCCGGCCTGGGTCTGGCGAATTTGTCGGCGGTTACCGTCCCGTCCGCCGGCGGACGCCAGCTCGGCGTCGAAGCGACGTTTGCGGGCACCACGGTCACGGGCGCAGGCCCGACCGCCGCGGCGCACGCGATGGGGGAGCTGCGCTGGTCCGCCGCTACCTGGGGTGGCGGCTTCGCGGCCGGACCCTCTACCGGGTTGATCTCGGGCGAGCTGCCCGTGACGGCGCTGCACACGCGCGCGCGCCTGTGGTGGCGGCCCGGCGAGGCCGCGACATCGCCGACCGTGCAGCTGAGCGTCGAGCCGACACACTTTCCCGATGGCTGGTTCACGGACGCCGGCGCGGGCGCGACGTTCGAGCGCGGTCGGGCCGTCGTATCCCTCTTGACCGTGGCACGGCTCTCGTCCTCGTACGGCTCGACCGCCGCTGCCAGCATGTATCTACAGCTGTTCGTCAGGCCACGCGTATCGCTGGAGCTCGGCGCCGGGAGCTCGCTGAGGGAGCCCTACCAGGGGCTTCCGCGCGCGGGGTTCATCACACTCGGCATGCGATTCCACAAGTCTCCGCACGTGCCGCCCGTCGCCGCCGTCCCCCGGTGGGCACCCCTGGTACCAGCATCGCGTGGCGACAGCCTAGTCGTGCAGTTTCGGATGCCCGGCGCCCGCGTCGTCGCGATCGCGGGCGACTGGAACACCTGGCAACCGGTGCGGCTGCGCCCAGTGGGCGACGACGTGTGGGAGGGCACGCTGCTGCTGCGACGGGGACTGTACCATTTCAACCTGCAGCTAGACGGATCGCACTGGGTGGTGCCGAACGGTGTCGCGACGGTCCCGGACGGGATGGGTGGGATGGTGGCAGTCCTGGTTGTGCCGTAAGGCGCAAAGTTGCTTGACGGGGGTTGGATTGACCCATACTGTCGGGGCGGCGTGCTGGTCGCTCTTCTCCCTCCCCGAGGTCACTATGGGCAAGATCAACTGGGGTCGCGTGGTGCTGGGCGGGCTGCTGGCGGGCGTGGTGCTGAACATCGTCGACTTCCTCACCTACGGCGTATGGCTCAAGGCGGACATGGCCGCCGCGATGACGGCGCTTGGCAAATCGCCGGCGGCGATGGACAGCGCGATTCCCCTGTGGGTGGCGCTGGATTTCGTGTCCGGGATCGGCCTGGTGTGGGTGTACGCGGCCATCCGGCCGCGGTTCGGCGCGGGAGTGAAGACGGCGGTGATCGCGGGGCTGGCCGTGTGGTTCTTCGTCGGTCTGCTGCACGCGATCGGCGAAGCGCCCATGGGCATGATGCCGCAGCGCCTGTGCGTGGCACTGATCTCGATTCCCCTCGCGACCGTCGTGGGGGCGTACGTCTACAAGGAGATGTAGAAAGCAACAAGGCGATGGAGAAAGCGACGAGGGGCGCCAGGTGCGGCGCCCCTCGTCAATTCCGTCCCGCTCCCTCCACCACCAGCCTATGTCATCGGCGGCTTGCAGGTCACCACGCCTGGGATTACCTCGGTCGCGGTGAGACTGCGCGCATCGCACTCTCCCTTCGGGACAGGCATAAGCGGGGGGACGAAGCCCCCGGGAACGTCAAGCGGAATGTCTCCGAGCTTGCTAAAGCGCCGAGCGTCAATCCAGCGGGTACCCTGCTCCCACAAGAGTGAGAAGCGCCGCTCGTACATCAAAGCCGTCACGAACGCTGCGTCCGGGCTAGCGGCCGTGACCGTCGTCGCCGCCAGTTTTCCGGAGTTCTGCCGGACGTTGTTGAGATCGGCAATAGCCTGGAGCTTACCGCCAGCGCCGCCAGCGAACCACTGGGCCTCGGCGTCAAGCAGGATCAGCTCCTCGTTCTTGATGATCGGGACGGGGTGACTAGCGTCCGCCTGTCCGTTCGAGAAGTACAGGACGAACTTGAGTTGTCCGGGAATCGGAATGCTCCCGAGCAGCGCGATCTGGGTGTCCTGCGCGGCAGCGATCTTGTCCAGCACGCGCTGGTCCTTGGCACCACCGGAGGCGGGCTGCGTGTCGGCGTCGGTCCGATTGTCCTGAAGCGCGAAGAACGTCAGCGCATTGAGCGGATCCGACAGCGTGTTGGTCTGGTCTCCGGGGCCGGTGGAGAAGTCGAAGTACGCCCCGTCCTGGAAGGTCGCCGGAGCGGAGTTGAGGAAAGACGCTCCGAGCGCCGTGATCGCGGCACCGTAGCATGCGGCTCTATTGCCGGCGCACCCGGTAGCGTCGGTGGCGCGCAGTACGTTCGCCTTGGCGGCCAGGGCCCGGTTGAACCTCAGGAACGTGGCGGGCGTGGCGAAAGCGGAAAAACCCGGCGGCACGTGGAAGAAGAAACTCGAGCCTCCGGCGGCGAGATCCGTGGCCGCGCTGTTGAGCACGCCGATGATGTAGGCGTAGACACTGTCTTGCCGCACGAAGGGCGCGGGAGGAGCGTCGACGGGACGATCTACATCGACTGGTGCTCCAAGCGAGTCCCGTGTCTCGACGACGTAAAGGAGCGCTAGCGCCTTGAGGGTGTTCGCCACCCCGCGCGCGCCGGCGACCTCCGCCGCGCTGAGTTGGTCCGTGGCGGGCAACGACGCGGTTCCATTACTTGCGAGCGCCTGCAAGAAGATGTGGACCGTGCGGATGTGGGCATAGCGGTCGATCCACAGAGTGCCTCCGAAGCTGCCACCCGCGACCACAGGTCCGAAGTACGGCTCGATGAAATCTGGCTGATTGTTGCCCGAAAGGTTGATCCCCTCGCGGCCCATCGAGCCGAGGCGCCAGATGAGCGCTTGAATGCCACTGCGGGCACCCGCAAACAAACCGGTCGCGGTCGCGGAAAGCTTCGAACGCGTGGGGTTCTTCACTAGGTCATCCAACGTCGGCTGGTTGTCGTTGGTGATGTCGAAGTTGCAGGCCGCCAGAGCGAGGAGGCCGGCCGCGATCGCGAAGTGTCTCGTGCGCATGGTCAGAACCCCGCCTGGATGGTGAAGAAGAACTGTCGCGAAGGCGGATACGGTCCCAGGTCGATGTTGCGAGTGACCGCCTGAGCGCCATAGTTGGACACTTCGGGGTCGTAGCCGAAGTAGTTGGTGACCGTGATCAGGTTCACGCCTTCGACGCTGACGCGCGCCGACGTCGCCCCGAACCAGCTCGCCCATCGCTCGGGCAGGTCGAGGGAGAGACTGGCATTGCGAAGCTTAAGGAACGTCGTGGACTGCACGAACGGTCGGGCGTCACCCGTGTTGATGCACGCATCATAACGCGCGGCACCGGCGGGTGTGCCGCCGTCGGGGGCGAGGTTATTGCAGTCGTATAGCGAGAGCGTCTGGTTCTGTGCCACCCCGCCGTACTGCCAATCCCACAGGAACGACAGGTTTGCGCGGTGATACGTGAGGTTGTTCAGGAACGACCAGCGGAACTTGGGGTTCGCCTGGCCGAGAGAGATGGTATTTCCCTTGTCGTCGGTGCCGATGATCTGCGTGATCGGCTGCCCCACCTGGACGAAGAACTCCCCGAAACCGAGGCCGTAGCCCGCGTTCGCCGGGCGGAACCCCTGCGCGCCGCCGGGGAGGGTGAGCGACAGTACCCTGTTCCGGATGCTCGTGAAGGTAGTACGGAAGACCCAGCTCGCGTGCTCCGTCTGGAGCGGCGTGAGACCGGCCGCGATCTCTAGCCCCTCGTTCTTGATCTTTCCCGCGTTGGAGAACGCTAGGGAGAAACCTGTATTGGGTGCAGGGGTGATCGGGACGAGCAGGTCGCTGGTCTTCCGTTGGAACAGGGTGAGCTCCATCGTGGCGCGCCCGCTGGCCAGTGTCGCGTCCACGCCGGCTTCGATCTCGCGAGTGCGCTCGGGCTGGATGTTCGCGTCCCCCGCGACGCCGCCGTTGATCGGAACCGCGATTCCCGCGTTCCCTCCGATCACGAGCCCGCCCTGCAGCGACGTGAATTTCTGACCAAACAGGGGCTGATTGCCAGTCTCGCCGTAGGCGAAACGCAGTTTCACCTCCGTGCCAGCGCCCAAGAGCTCCGGGAACCGGTAGGAGCCCGTCGCAGCGGGGAAGAAGTAGAATTTTTTCACGTCACCGTTGGCGCTGGAGCGTTCGGCGCGCACGCTGCCCGAGAGCAGCAGGCGCTCACGTACACCGAGCCACTCTTCGTGGCCGTACAGCGCGATGGTGCGCTCGTGCGTGTTCTCTTCGAACGGCGTCACGACCGAGCCCTGATTGATGTTCTGTTGACCGGGCAGCAAGCCGCTCGCGATGATCCGCGAGCGCGACAGCTGACGGTCCTCCCATTGAACGCCGACGGCGGTCGTCGCTTTCCACGAGCCGCTCGCCGGCGTGTACGTGTGGATCGCGTTGCCGTTCCAGTTCGCAAACCGGCTGTCAGCATTGCTCAATGTCGACGTCCCGGGATTCGTCTGGCGCGCCTCGAAAAAGAGCTCCGGCGGCGCGAAGATTTCGTCCTTCTGGCTGAAGAAGTCGATCCCACCCCCGCCGACGAGCTTCAACCCGTGCCGCGCGCTCTGCACGGCCTGGAATGACGCCGTGAGTCCCCCGGTGAAGCGCAGCACCGTTTCGCCGGTCTTGCCGACCGCCGTCGTCTGCAGCGGGTTCGAACCGAAGTAGCTCAGCCCGCCCGGATCGGGATACACACCGTTCACGGGCACCAAGGGCACGAAGCCCGGGATGTAGGCGATTGCGTAGGTGACACTCGCGCCGGCGTTGTCGTTGTTGGTGAACCCGCGCTGCGCCGTCGAACGATTGAAGGCCGAGTTGAACGAGATGTTGAACCGATCTGAGAACGTCTGGTCCAGGTTCGCGCGCAATGCCTGCCGCTGGGCGCCCGTGTTCTGAATGATCCCGCCGTCGCCCTTCACGTTGCCCGACAGGAAATATCGCGTCGCGCCGGCGCCGCCCGAGACGTCGAGCTGGGTCTCGTAGTTGGTCGGCTTGTTGCCGGCAAGTTCCCGTAGATGGTCGTAGGTAGGGAGCACCCCATTGACTTCGTAGGACCGGATCAAGGCGGTGTCGCCAAACTGCGCGAACGCGGTAGTGGTGTCGAAGACCCGGGTCCCCGGTCCGCGCTGCAGCGCCGAAACGCCGATCCGCTGGATGATGTTGGCCCGCGCTTTGCCCGCCTTGCCGCGATTCGTCGTAATGATCACGACGCCGTTCACGCCCTTCGACCCATAGATCGACGAGGCGGCAGCGCCCCGCAGAATTTCGACCGATGCGACGTCGTTGGGATTCAGGTCGGCCAGCCGGTTGACGGGGTCGTCCTGTTTCTCGCCGTCGTTGCGCGTCGATTGCGGATTGCCGCTCCCCGTCACCGAGAACAGCCCGCTGGAGAGCGATGCGTCACTGATGATCACGCCATCTACGACGTACAGAGGATTGGCCGAGCCGATCACCGTGTTAGAGCCGCGGATCTGCACTTGAGTGCCGCCGCCCGGGGCTCCCGAGTTCTGCTGGATGTAAGCGCCCGGGACGCGCCCCGCGAGCGCCCGGTCGAGCGAGGGTGCCGGCGCGGAGGTAATGTCGGCTCCGGCGACGACCGACGTCGCGATCGCGGCATTGCGCCGCTCGACGCCCGTCGCCTGGCCTGTCACGACCACCGCCTCGAGGTTGAACACGTCGGGCTCGAGGGTCGCGTCCGCCGTGTTCTGAGCGGCCGGGACCTGGACCTCGCGCCCTCGAGGTTGAACACGTCGGGCTCGAGGGTCGCGTCCGCCGTGTTCTGAGCGGCCGGGACCTGGACCTCGCGCCGCTTGAACGCGATGCGGCGGAACACCAGCGTGACGGCGCCGGCCGGTGCCGCGATCGCATAGCGGCCCTCGGCGTTCGTCACCGCGGCGAACGCGGTGCCGGTGACGGAGACGGCGACGCCCGCCACCGGCTCGCTGGTCGCGCCCGACGTCACTCGACCGGTGATCTGGCGTTGCTGCGCCGACACAGCCACCACGCCGACCAACGTCGCCAGCGCCAGCGTGAGCAGGGGAATGCGCGTTACCACGAAAGCCTCCTCGGAGGGTCTCCCGAAAGTCCCTGAAGCCGCACGAAGCACTCCATATGGTGCCGCCCGAACGGCGCCCCCGCAAGGATGGGACGGGCGGTCGCGAACTGCGACAGAACATGCGTCCGGACGCATAAAAAACCGCCGAGCGCGGGGGCGCTCGGCGGTCGACGACAGGGCGGGCGGTCGGCTACTGCCGCGCCTGGACCTCGAAGCTGTTGATGGGCAGCGTCGAGAACACCGTGTCCTTCGGGAGCTTGGGCGAAGTGCACCCGGTGGGCCGGTCGATGGGGACTTGGCCCAACCTGGCGTAGCGTCGCATGTCGATCCAGCGATGCCCACCCTCGTACATGAGCGAGTAGAGTCGCTGCTTCAGGAGCTCGTCCACGAACGCGGCGTTGGTGCTCCCGGTCGTGACGGTGGTCGGGTTCAAGCCGCCGGACGCTTGACGAATGAAGTTCAGGTCACTGATCGCTTGTGCCTTTGTGCCTGTGGCTCCGAACCAATTCGCCTCCGCGCGGAGGAGGAACAGCTCCTCATTCCGAATGATCGGGACGGGAGAGTTCGGAGTCGGGTAGCGGGTCCACGACAGGGCGGACGACAGGCAGGCGAGCGAGAACGTGTCCGGTGGCGTACCGCGGTTGGTGACTTTGTTCAGGAATCGCTGATCGAGTAACGTCCCCCCGGTCTGCAGCTCCGCGTTCGCCTTGATGGCAGGGTGCGCCAGCTGGATGGCCGATGCGACATCCTGCGAGAGGTCGTTCGGCAGGTCCTGGTTCCCCGTGCTGTACGTGATGTACGTGCCCTGGTCGAGTGGCGCCGCGGCAGAGATGAACGATTGCCCAAGCGCCGTGAGCGCCGAGTCCCAGCACGCCGCGCAGCTCGACCACGTGGTCGCGTATGTGCCACCGGGAAGCGCGCCAAGGCTCGCCCGATACGCATAGACGCGGGCCGCGAGCGCGCGGTTGAACTTGAGGAACGTTGCCGGCGTGTCGAATCCCGCGAACCCTTGACCCAGATCGATGGGGAACGCCGTGCCCCCGGCCTGCAGGGCGGTCCGGGCCGAGTCGAGGATAGCGATGACGGCTTTGTACGCCGAGTCGTTAGTCACGAACGGCGCCAGCGGCCCACCGACCGGCCGGTTGACGGCGATCGGGATAGAGTCCTCGGTGTGAGCATCGAGGACGATGAGGAACGAAAACGCCTGAATCGTCTGGATGAACCCTCGCACGGCGTTCCGTTCCGGATCGCTCATCTGGGCCGAGCCGACCACGTTGAGGATGGTGTAGCCGGCCGCGATCGCCCGGTACTCACGCTGCCACTGTCCACCTCCGAACGCGGCGTTGCTCGGGTCGAGCGCGCCCGTGAGGAGCTCACTCGTGAACCGCGGGTCGGCGGTGTCGAGCCGGTAGTCTTCCCGCCCGATGATCCCGGCCTTGAGGACCCAACTGGTGAGGTCGATCCGGAGCGCCGCGACAACGCCCTGCGCGGCGGCATCGACCTGCGCCACGGTGGCGTTCGGTCCGATAGAGGCGGGGTTGTTCGGGTTGGCGATGTTGAAGTCGCAGGCGCTGACCGCTCCGACAACCGCGAGCGCGACTCCGACCAAGACCTGCCGCCGAGGAGTGTTGGAGGTATGTGTGCGCATGGTCAGAACCCCACGTCGATCGAGAAGAAGAAGCTGCGGCTCGGCGGGAACGGCGCGACATCGACGCCCCGCCCGATCGGTTGGTTGTCGAAGTTCGATACCTCGGGGTCGAGCCCCTTGTACGGAGTGAAGCGCAACAAGTTACGACCGGTGAAGGAGATCCGGGCGGTACGCATTCCGAAGTGTTGCGGGATATCGGACGGCAGCTCGTACCCGACGCTCAACTCGCGCAACTTCAAGTACGAGCCGTCCTGCACGTATACCTGAGTGTGCCCGCCCAACCAATTGGTGACGCGGTTGTTTCCAGCCGGCACCTGATCGGGGGAATTGCCCGCGAGGTCGTATAAGAGTTGCGTCAGGTTGATCACATCCCCGCCGTGCTTCCAATCCCACAGGAACCCGAAACTGAAGCGCTTATAGGTGAGATCGCTCGAGAGCGACATCTGGAAGTCGGGGTTGGCATCGCCGACCACGCCCTCCGACCCCACGATTTGCGTGGCCGAACTGTCTTTCGCAATCCGGAACGCACCGAGCGACGTGCCGAAACCGATCCCTACGATGTTGAAGTTCGGAACGGGGAGGGACAGCACCTTGCTGCGGTTCAGGTAGAACGTCGAGCGAACGATCCAGTTCGTCTCAGGCCCCCGCACCGGCGACACCGCGAGTGATGCCTCGATGCCGCGGTTACGCAATTCGCCGCCGTTGAAGATGCGGGTCTGATATCCAGTGGATGGGGCCACGGACTGAACTAGCAGGAGGTCCGTGATCGTCTTCTGATAGACCGTCAGGCCAAGGCTCGCAAACTGGTTGCCAAAAGTCGCGTCGAGCCCGCCCTCGATCTCCGTGTTCCGCTCCGGCTTGATCGAATCGTTTCCCAGCTGCAAGGACGGGAACTGCCCGAACCGACCTCCGACCACCGCGCTCGTGTCTAACGCGAACCGCGCGCCAAACACGGGCGGATTGCCGGTCTGGCCCCAGGCGGCGCGAAGCTTCAGCTCATCCACACCGCCCGCGGGCCGCTCAAACCGGTACGAAGCCGCGGCCTTCGGATAGATGTAGTAATGGTCCGGGCTCCCGTTCACGCTCGAGCGGTCGGCGCGGATGCCTGCCGTCAGGAGCAAGCGCTGGCTCGCCGCCAACACCTCTTCTTGCCCGTACAGACCCAAGTTCTTGATGGGCTGCTCGAACTGCGTCGAGGTGATGCTCGTCGCCTGGCTCACGTTCTGCAGTCCGAGCGCGAGCGTGCGCCCGACGACGCTCGTGACGTTCAAATCGCGGTTCTCGTACTGGAACCCCGCCGATGTGGTCGCTGAGAACGCGTTGGAGGCAGGTGTGTAGGTGTGCACCACGGCACCCACCAGGTTCTGCCGGAGGTCGGAGCCCTTCCCGAGGATTACGGTACCCGGCTGGCCGTCCAGTGGCTCGAATTGCAGATCGGCCGGCGACAACACGTCGTTGCGCTGGGAGAAGAAGTCGAGCCCACCCGTGAGCGTGAGCTGCAGGCGCTGCGTGGGTGTCGTAAGCGCGTCGACCTTCAGGGTCGACGAACCCAGGATGCGCCACACATCCTCCGCGTTCTTGAGCTCGGCGAACGTCTGGAGTGGATTTGAGGTCGTGAACGGGTTGACGGGGTAGGCGCCATTCACCGGGCGCGGGTTGAAGAAGCTGGGTGTCGTGGGGAGCACGACGTATGGGCTCGTCCCCGTGTTGTCGTTGTTCGAGATCCCGCGGTTCGAGAGGCTGTGGATGGTGTTCAGGTTCACGCTCAGCCGGAACTTGCTCCCCAGAAGCTGATCGAGGTTCGCGCGGACCGACTGCTTCTGATAGCCGGTGTTTTGGGCGATGCCTCCGTCCTTCCTGACGATCCCGGAGACGTAGTACTGTGTCTGGTCGTTGCCACCGGTCATGCTGGCGTCGGTCTCGACGTTGAGGGGGTGCTCGCCAAATAGAGCGGCCTCGTTGTCGAAGAAGGGGCAGCCTGTGCGGGTGCAGTACGGGGCTGCTGCCGTCTTGAAGGTGGCGACCGCCTCCGCTGAATCGGCGAACCTCCGCGAGCCGATGCTATTGGCGACCGATGAGGTGCCGAACCGCTGCGTGACGGTGAATCGTGGCTTGCCGGCACGGCCCCGGCGTGTCGTGATGATGATCACTCCGTTCGCGGCCTGGCCGCCATAGATCGCAGCCGCGGAGGCGCCCTTCAACACCTCGATGGTCTCGATGTCGTTGGGAATCAAATCCGCGATGCGGTTCACCTTGTTGTCCTGATTGTTTGGGTTCCCGCCGGCCTGAGCAGCCGTGATCGCGTTCATCCCGTTCGGAATCGCGTCGTTCGCGACGATCATTCCGTCCAGTACGATGAGCGGATCGACGCCCGCATTGATCGTCGTGACGCCGCGCATGCTGATTTGCGCACCGCCACCGGGGGCGCCGGAGTTCTCCTGAATGAGTGCGCCGGGGATCTTCCCCTGCAACGCACTTTCTAGCGTTTGCGCCGGAGCGCGGTTGACTTCGTCGGCAGTCACCGTGGTAACTGAGTTTGCTAGGTTACGCTGGGCCACGCCGGTTACTTGGCCGGTCACGACCACCGCCTCGAGGTTGAACACGTCCTGATCGAGGTTCACGGTCGCGCTCGACGCGTCCGCCGCGACGGGCACCTGGCGACTGCGATACCCCACACCCCGCACCAGCAGGGAGACCGCCCCCTGCGGCGCCGAGAGCGTGAATTCCCCCCGGTCGTTCGTCACGGCGCCGATCGGCGTGCCGACCACCGACACGCTGGCGCCGGCGATGGGGGTCGCCGTCGTCGCACTCACGACCTTCCCCGAGATGGGACGCTGCTGAGCCGCGGCGCCGATAGCGACGCCGACGCTCAGCGCGAGCGAGACCAACCAAATGCGCTGGGCCACGGACCCTCCAGACCTGATGCTCAGTTAGCCGTACGAAACCGCAACGCCGCTATGTTGCGCGCGATTCGGGAGGTCCGCAAGGTGCTTCACGGCGCGCGCCGCGGCTCGAGCCGCGCCCGGCGCGCGACCAGCCCCGCATACAGGGGCGGCCCGAGGGCGGCGAGCGCCACGGCCACCAGCACCCCCGGGAGGCCGATCGCCCGGCTCTGCACCTCGAGCGTGACGCCCGCGATCAGGAGCACGATCGGCAGCGCCGCGAGCACCGCCAAAGTGCGCACACCCACCGGCAGGCGAAACGCCCCGCGCAGTTCGGGCTCCGCGCGCCGCAACCGCACCAGCGCGGCGAACTCGAGACCCAACGCAGCGGTGTACAGCATCACGTCCCCCGCGAGCAGCCCGCCGAACGGCAGCAGCGCGAACACCGAATACACCACTGCCGAGACCAGCACCGCGTTGCGCGGCGTACCGCGCGCGTCCGTTACCGCGAGGGCTCGCGGCAGGAGACCGTCCTCTGCCAGCACCAGCGGAATGCGCGAGTACACGAGCAGCAGCGCGTTGAAGAGCGCGAACGCGCTCACCATGCCCGCGAGGGCGAGCCAGCTCCCGAGCCACGGACCCGCGACGCGAGTCGCGAGGTCCGGCCACGCGCCGTCGGTCCATGCCGTCCACGGCGTCAGGGCCAGCACGGGAATGACCGACAGCAGGTACACCACCGTCACTAGCGGCAGCGTGCGCGCCAGCGCCCGCGGATACGTCGCCGTCGCGTCCTCGATCTCCCCGCCGATCGTCGAGGCATTGTCCCAGCCCGAATAGTTCCAGATGCTTTGTGAGACCCCCAGGCCCAGGGCACCCAGGAACGAGCTGCCGGAGGCGCGGAATGGCGTGACCGGGAACGGCGCGGCCGATTGCCCTATCCAGCGTACGATCGCCACAGCCACCAGCACCCCGAACGGCAGCAGCACGGTCGCCACGAACCAGCCCGATGCCCTCCCCACCGCGACCGTCCCGCGGAGGTTGAGCCAGGTCGCACCCCAGATCAGGGCGAGGGCCACCAGCCAGGCCTCGAGCTGCGACAGCCCTGGCGCGAAGAAGCGCAGGTACTGGATGAACAGCACGGGGTAGATCGCCATGTCGAGCAGCGAGTAGGTCCAGGAGAGCCAGCCGTTCCAGAATCCCCAGAAGCACCCACTGGTAGTAGCCGCCTTCGGCGGGCAGCATCGAGGCCAGCTCGCCGATGAGCAGTGTTTCGGGGACGCTGTAAAGCAGCGGCGTCGCGACCAGCAGCAGCACCGCGACGCCGGGCCCGACTGCGCCGACCAGCCCCTCCAACCCGAACGGCCCGCCGGACACGGTGAAGAACATCACCGCTACCAGGGGCCCCAGGCGCAGGGCGGACGGACGGCGCGTCACTGGTGCATATGATCGGGCTCGGCCCCACCGCCCCAGATGACGTTGGGATCGGCGCTCTCGAAGGCCATCACATGCACCATCCAGCCGAACAGCCGCGGCACGAAGCGCCCTCCCGCGGCGCTGCACGCCTCCGCGGTCGCAATCGGCGACTTGGGACCGAACAGCGGCTTCCCGTCGCGCGTCTCGCGCCACCGCTCCCGCTGACCCCCGGGCGGGAGGCACCAGTTCACGTGCTCGTGCCACCGCGCCACGGACAAGGGAATCCGTTGGTCGAGCGCGTCGAGCGACGTGCGGGCGGGCGCCGTGTACATCGCTCCCGCGAGGACGAGCGTTCCACCGGGGCCCTCCCGGTACAGGAGTGACGTGGGCCGGGTCGGATCGAACCGGCGTCCCGCGCGCAACGCCCAGCGCCAGCTCGTGAAGTGGTAGATGGGCTGCTTCACGCCCGGCAAAAACTTGCGAAACCCATCCGCCTCCGCGGCACGCACGTCGTGGTAGCGAGCGAGCGCCGTGCGCATCTGCGCTACCAGCTGCGCCGCACGGATCGAGTCGGCGGGACTGCGCGGACGCAGCGGTGTGAGCGTCATGTGCGGATCCAGTGACATGGGTCCGCTCATGGCTTCGTGAGCCGCGTGGGTGGCGTGCTGGTCGGTCGAGTCCATGGCGTCCATCTCGGTCGTGTCTGCCCGAGTCTGGGCGCGGCACGCGGTCGCGACCGAGATGGCGACGATCACCGCCGTCGCGGCGGCAGCGAGCTTGGTCATGGGGGGTAACTTAATGATCAACATGTTCGACATGTTCGACGTCGCCGTGGTCGGCGCCGGCCCCGCCGGGGCGACCGCCGCGCTCACCCTCGCGCGACGCGGGCTCAAGGTCGCGCTGCTCGAAAAGGCCGCCCTGCCGCGCTATAAGACCTGCGGTGGCGCGCTCGTGGCGCGCGGCCTGGCGCTGTTCCCGCCGGAAATCCAGACAGTCATCGAGCGGCGCTGTGGGCAAGCCGAGCTCCACTTGCTCGACGGAGACCTGCACTACAGCTCCGCGCGGGAGCCCCCCGGCCCGCCGATCATGGCGACGACCATGCGCGACCGGCTGGACCAGATGCTCGCGTCGGCCGCCAGCACGGCCGGTGCGGTGCTACGCGCACCGTGCACGGTGAGCGGCGTGAGCCTCGATCCGCGTCGCGCGCGGCTCGACACCGATGCGGGTCCGGTGACCGCGGCGTTCGTGATTGCGGCGGACGGCGCCACGGGTGAGCTCGCGCGGCTCGCGGGTTGGGGGGACGGGCGCCATCTGATCCCCGCGCTCGAATACGAGGTGCACGTGGACGACGCCACCCTCGACCGCTTCGGGCGGGTGCCCCGCTTCGATGTGGGCGTCGTTCCGTGCGGGTACGCCTGGGTGTTCCCCAAGACGGCGCACCTCTCGGTGGGCGTGCTGACCACGCGGCGCGGCGCGATCAACCTGCACCGCTGGCTCGAGGAGTACCTCCGCGTGATCGGGCTCGCGCCGCGGTCGATGGAGCGCCACGGATTCGTGATCCCGGTCCGCCCGCGCGCCGGGCCGCTGGCGCGCCAGCGCATGCTGCTGGTGGGGGATGCTGCGGGGCTGGCCGACCCGGTGACGGCGGAGGGGATCAGCCTCGCGGCGCGGAGCGGCGAGCTCGCGGCCGACGCGATTGTCGCGAGCCAACTCGATCCGCCGCGCGCCCGCGCCGCCTACCGCGCGGCCCTTCGGCCAATGCTGGCCGAGTTGCGCGTCGCCCGCATGCTGGCCCGCCTACTGTACGACCACCCCCGCGCGCGCTGTTGGATGTTCGGGCGGGTGGGTCAGCGGCTGGTCGAAGCCATCACCGACGTCTTCATGGGCGCGCGGACGTACCGCGCATCGGTGCCGGGGCTCTTCGCGGCCCTGGCGCTCCGCCCCAGCACGCGCTCGTAAACCGCGAGCTCCGCTCGCGCGATCCGCGGCCAGGCGAACCGGGCCGCCTTCGCGACCCCCGCGCGCCCCATCGCCGCGCGGCGCTCCGGGTCGCCCAGCAGCGCGATCGTCGTCTCCGCCCACACCGTCGGGTCGTCCTTCGGGATGATCACTGCCTCTTCGCCACCATCGATCACCCAGCGGAACCCGGGGTTGTCCGAGACGATCATTGCCGTGCCGCACGCCATCGCCTCGAGTAGCGTGACGCCGAACGACGCGATGGTCGTGGGGCAGAGGTACAAATCGGCCGAGCCGTAATACGCGGGACGGTCGCCGAATACCTGCCCGGCGAACCGCACGCTCGCGCCCAGCTCCTGGGCGCGCCGCTCGTAGTAGCCGCGCCACGGCCCGTCTCCCGCCACGGTGAGCACGGCGTTGGGATAGCGCGCCAGAATGCGCGGCATCGCGTCGAGCAGCGTGCTCAGGCCGTTGCGCGGCTCGATGCGCCCCAGGAACAAGAGCCGGGGGTGGTGGGTGAAGGCGTCGGTGGGTTGCCGGCCGTTGGGCCGGAAGAAACTCGTATCTACGCCGTTCGGGATCACGTCCCAATCGGCGCGGAAGTAGCGCGCGTTGGCGTCCACCACCGGCTCGCTCACGGCGATGGTCGCCGCGTGGCGGTCGAGGATCTTCTGGAGCGGCCGCCGGAACACGCGGCAGCCCATCGAGCGCGCGAACCACGAGTGAAACGTGGCCACCACCGGGATGCCGGCGCGCCACGCGGCGAACGGCGCGGCCAGCCCGAGCGTCGGGGCGAGCCCGCCGTGCACGTGCACGATGTCGTAGCGCCCCGCACGGAACAGGTCCTCGAGTCGGCGCCGCAGCCGCCATCCCGTCGTCACGCGCGACACGCCCCCGTTGGCGTAGATCACGCGGCTCGTGCCCACCCGGCGCACGAAGTCCGCGTCCGGGAAATGCCCCATGCGAGACGTGACGACGTGAGCGGTGTGCCCCCAGCCGTTGAGCTGCAAGGCGAGGTTGTGCACGTGCTCGGGCACGCCCCCGAGCTGTGGATAGTAGTCTTCGGCCACCAAGGCGATGCGCATCGGGCGATCCTCCGTCACTGTGACCCCGTTGCGTGGGCCGCGGTCACGCTCGCCTTGAGGCGCGCAACCCCGGCCAACACCGCGCCCGGCTCTTCTTCTTGAATGAAGTGCCCCGCGGCCGGCACCGAATCGAGCGCGAACGCGGGGAGCGTGTGCGCCAGCAGGTCCACTTCCTTGGGCCCGACGTCGCCATCGTGGCGCGCGCCGCCGACCAGCAGGCGCACCGGACAGCGGATCTGCGGCAGGCGGGGCGCCAGCAGCTCCGGCTCACGCGAGTTCGCCATCGCGAGATACGCCTTGAGGGTGGCGTCGAGGTCGCGCCCGGCGCCGGCCGTGTAGCCGAAGACCGTGGAGTCCGTGACCCAGCTCGCGTCACCCGACGAATCAATGAGCATGCCACGGATCTTGCGCCGGATGAGCCGCATCCCGCCGAACAGCTTGATCCACGGCGCAAACCGAAGCGCTCGCTTGAACGCCGGGGTGATCGCTTTCTCGGTGGGTCCGCCCTCGATCGACAACAGTCCGCGCACCAGATCCGGCCGCCGGTAGGCGAGTCGGAACGCCTCGGAGCCGCCGATCGAATGCGCCATGATCAGCGCGTTGCGCACGTGCAGCGAGTCGAGCACCGCGGCAATCCGGTCGGCTTGGGCGGTGAGCGAGTAGTTCGCCTTCTCGGGCCGGGCGGACGCCCCGACACCCAGCGGCTCGATGACGATCGTCCGGTAGCCCGCGTCAACGAGCAGCGGGACGACCTTACGGAAGCCGTACGCCGAGCCGAACAGCCCCGGAATGAGAACCACCGGGTCGCCACGCCCCGCGGTCTCGACGGACAGCGACTCCGCCCGACCCACCGGCACCATGAACGCATGCGGTACCGACGCACTGTCGGTGATCAATAAGAAGGCGAACAGCAAAGTCACGTGTTCAGACCCGGTTCACAGTGAGAGAGTCACGCTGATTTTCCGAGCGCCGCCCGCAGCTCCGCGAGCCGGGCGCCGATCGCTTCGGGCGGCACGGCGGCCAGGTCGGGAGGCAACAACTGGCGGCTGGTGCACTCGAAGGCGGCGATGAGACGCTGATATTCGAGCTCCAGCGGATACGAGGGCGGCTGGAAGTCCCGGATCAGCTCGCGCAACAGCCCGGCGCTCAAAGCCTTCTGGTCTCCGGATGCCATGCGCCGGCTCGAGCGCACCAGGATCGCTTCCAGGTCGGCCGCCGAGAGCGCGTCGCGGGTCTCCGCGAACAGCGCCGCGGCATCGACGCCGGGCTCGAGCGTGATCCCCAGCCGCTGCCGCAGCAGATCGAACACCTTCACGCGCTCCGCGACGGTGGCGGGCGGAAACAGCGCCAGGTGCTCCTCGGCGCGCCCCTGGCGCTTCAGGTCCACCGGCACCAGGTCGGGCCGGCTGGTCATGAGGAACCAGATCACCTTGCCGCGGCGGCGCGTGTCGCCCATGAAGGCCGCGAGCGACGCGAACACCCGCTCCGAAACCCCGGAGTCCGCGCCGCCGGTCTCGCGGGTTCCCAGCGCGGCGTCCGCTTCGTCCACCACCACCGCCACCGGACCGATGGCGTCGAGCAGCGAGAGCACGCGCTCCAGGTTCGCCTCGGTCTGCCCTTGCCACTTGGAGCGGAAGTTCAACAGCTCGACCACGGGGATTCCGATCTCCTTCGCGAAGCATTGGACGATGAAGCTCTTGCCCGTCCCCACCGGCCCGCAGATCAGGTAGCCCATCGGTACCACGTCGAGCCGTCCCTGTGCCAGCGCCTGCGCCGTCTCGCGCAGCAGCGCCTTCGCGCCTTCGTGCCCGGCCACCGCATCGAGGCCCACCCGGCTCGTCATGAACGTCAGCAAGCCCCCGCTCGCCTCTTCGATCAGGCGCTTCTTCTCACGCGTGAGCGCTTCCTGATCGAGCGGAGCGCCGCCCGCCTCGGCTTCGGCGAGCAGGCTCTCGAGGTGGAGGCGCGTGAGACCCGCGGTGAGGATCGCCACGCGACGGGCGTCCACCACCGAGAACGTCTCGGGACGGCTGCCGCGCCCCGCGAGATACGCGAAGCGCTCCGGCTCATCCGGCACGGGAACGGCGATCTCGAACGTGCGGGCGTCGCTCACCAACGCGGCCGAGAGCGTCGCCGTCGTTTCCACGAGCACGCAGAACGTCACCGTGCGCTGCAGGAACAGCGGCTCACTGGCCCAGCGACGCAGCGTGACGATCGCGCCGCGATCCTCCGCCGGCAGCTGCCCCGGCTCCCCGGCCGGCGCCACGGTCTCTCCATAGTCGATGATAACGGCCGCCGAGAAGCGCGGGTTTCCGGTGAGCTGGTAGCGCAAGTAGGTCTCGATCAGCTGCAGGGCCCGGTCGGGGTCCCGCGGTTGCACCTGGGCCAGGTTCGTTCCGCCCAGCTTGTCGTAGGCCTTGAGCACCGTCTTGAAGTCGTTCTCGACGTCGCGGTCGGAGAATCCGATCCCCGCGCCGCGGTCGTACGTGATGATCGCCGAACGGTCGTTCAGGATCACCTGGGCCAGGCAGTCCCCGATCGTACCGAACCGTCGGGCCCCGAGCGGATGAAGGTCGCGCACACCGGGCCCGTGCAGGATGAAGAAGTCGATACCGCGCTGGCGGATGCGCCGCTGCAGAGTCTTGGCCCAAGCGGGAAGGGTCGGCAGCTCGGTCATCGCGCCGAGACTACCATGGAGGCCGCGGCCCTGTCAACGACTCGGGCGGCATATTACCGGGCATGCAAGCTCTGTGGCTGGAGGACCGCCGCCTGCGAATGCGGAACGACGTTGCGACGCCCGAGCCGCCCCCGGGCGAAGCCCTCGTACGCGTGCTGTGCGCGGGAATCTGCAACACCGACATCGAGCTCACCCGCGGCTACTACCCGTTCACGGGGATCCTGGGCCACGAGTTCGTCGGCGTCGTAGAAGGGGGTCCCTCCGGGCTCGTCGGCCGCCGCGTCGTCGGTGAGATCAACGCCGTGTGCGGCGGCTGCAGCGCGTGTCTCGCCGGCCGGCGCACCCACTGCGAGCGGCGCACCGTGCTCGGCATCGTCGGCCGGCACGGCGCGTTCGCCGACCACCTCATCCTGCCCGCCGAGAACCTGCTTCCCGTTCCCGACGCGGTCTCCACGGACGCGGCCGTGTTCACGGAGCCGCTCGCCGCCGCGCTCGAGATCCAAGAGCAGGTTCCGATCGACGCCCGCGATCGCGTGCTCGTGGTGGGTGACGGGAAGCTCGGCCAGCTCGCGGCGCAGACCCTCGCGCTCACCGGCTGCGCGCTGCTCGTGATCGGACGGCACGACGCCAAGCTGGCTCTGCTCGCCGCCCGGGGCATCGAGACGGGGCGAGCCGACCGAGTGACGCGTGGGGAGTTCGACGTCGCCGTCGAGTGCACCGGGAATCCCGCGGGATTCGCCGTGGCGCAGCGCGCGGTGCGACCGCGCGGCACGCTGGTATTGAAAAGCACGTATGCCGGCGCCCTGACGCTCGATGCGGCGGCGGTAGTGGTGAACGAGCTGACCGTGGTCGGATCGCGCTGCGGGCCGTTCGCGCCGGCGCTGCGCTTACTCGCGGAAGGCCGAGTGGCGGTCGAACCGTTGATCCATGCTCGCTACCCGCTCGCCCAGGCGGTCACGGCGTTCGAGCACGCAAAGCGACCCGGGGTGCTGAAGGTGCTGCTGGAGATCAGTTAGGCGGGCGCACGCGACAATGGCCAGGGGCAGAAACACTCGACCTCAGATTCCGAGGTAGTGGTCCAGCCCAAGACGACCGGCGCCGGTGAAGACGAGGGCGAGCGAGAGCGCAAGAAGTAAGAACTCAAGTTCCCATCCGGCCTCCTGCGGCCCGGACGCGAACCGAGACTTCCCGATTCGCACGGTCGCGAGCGCTACCACCATATCGATCGCCAGTCCCAGGGCGAGCAGGCGCGTCGCGACGCCCAAGATCAGCAGCACCGCCCCGACCGTCTCCAATAGCGCGACCAGCCACGCGGAGAACAGGGGGGCTGGCACGCGGATCTGCCTGAGGAACCCCGCAAACGCGGCCGGATTCTTCAGCTTGCCCCGGCCATGAGCCAAGAATGTGATCCCGAGCGCCACCCGCAGGATCAGCTCGCCGACGCCGGCGTACGGTGCGAATACACTGTCGAGCATGCGCGCCTCCCTCTTTCGTCCCCCCGGTCGTCGCAATGTCGTTCACTATGGCCAGGGGCAGAATCGAACTGCCGACACGCGGATTTTCAGTCCGCTGCTCTACCAACTGAGCTACCTGGCCTGGCTATGCAGCAGAAGAACTTAGCGGACTGGGTGGGGTGGTGGGAGGGCTAGTAAGGCGTTACGGCATCCTCCAATGCGTCAGATCGGCCCACGAGCGCGGCGCAGTCGCACCGCCGCGACGAGCAAGGCCGCGGCGACCGCCAAGCCCAGCCACAGGCTCGCGCTGCTCAGAAACACGCGCGGTGTGAGGTGTGTCATCGGATCGATCGGGAGCGTCCCCGGCGCGATGACGGCTTCCCTGCTGGCGTTATAGCGGGTCTGCAGCATGGTCGCGAAGCGCGTGGTGTCGAACGCGATCTTCTCGACGATGCTGATCGCGACCAGCGGCAGTGTGGCCCAAAGAAACGGCGCGCGCCGCGCCCACGCCGAAACCAGGAGCAGCCAGCCGAAGAACGGCGCCCACCACAGCGCATGCACCGTCACGAGGTGGTAGAGCAGGAGCCACGACATCTGGAGCAGCGGAACGTGAGCCCACAGCGTGGCGGCATTGGCGCCGCTCACCGAGAGCACCGCGGTGCCGAGCAGCAGGATGATGAGCTGCGTCGCCACCGTGACGGCGAACGTGACGAGCGGGAGGATCACGAGCGGGATGCTGGCCTTCGCGATCACCGCCGTGACGTCGGAAACCGGCAGCGACTTCCAGAACAGCGTGCTGCGATCGCGCCGCTCGGCGTACAGCGCCTCGACGCAGTAGAAGATGCCGACGATGAAGGTGCTCAACATGATCAGGGCGGCCGCGTAGCGGTACGGCCGCTGTAGCAAGTCGTTTTGCCGCGCTGGGTCGAGCGCCGCGACACGCAGGTCGGCAGCCAAATGCACCGTGCTGATCAGGAAGCCGAGCAGCACCAGAGCGGCGACAGCCACCGGCGCGACATAGATCGCCTGGTACTCCCACAATTCCCGTCGCACAGACCAGTAGAACCGCCGCAGCGTCGACGTCTGGGCGGGCGCCGCGGGCGCGGCAGCAGCGATCGTAGGCGCCAGAGTGCTCATCGATGCGCTTCCTGCGCCTGGCCAGCATGATCGCCGACCACCGCCACGAACAGGTCGGCGAGGCTGGGCGTCCGCAACTCGCCCAGCTCGGCCAGTCGCTGGCGATCGACACCTTCGAACAGCAGCGCGCGGCGGCCAATCCCTTGGCGCTCATGCATCGGCCGCAGCGCGCGCGCCGCGTCGATCCGCGCGGGATGGACCAGGACTTCCACGTAGCGCGATTCCAGCCCGTCCATGCTGGAATCGAACACGATGCGGCCGCGGTCGATGAATACGAGATCGGTGATGACGTGCTCGATCTCCTCCACTTGGTGCGTCGCCACTACGATGGTGCGGCTGCCATCGCAGTAGTCGCTGAGCAGAGAATCATAGAACTGCTTGCGATAGAGGATGTCCAAACCGAGCGTCGGCTCGTCGAGCACCAGCAGCTTCGCGTCGATGGCCATCACCAGAGCGAGGTGCAACTGGGTCACTACGCCCTTCGACAGTTCGCCGACCTTGGTCGTGAGGCGGATGGTGGTCTTCGTCAGGAATCCCTCCGCCTTCGCGCGGTCGAAGCGGGGATGGACGCCCGCGACGTAGTCCAAGAGGTGCGACACCCTGATCCAGCGCGGCAGCACGGCCACGTCGGCGATGAAGCAGACATCCCGCATGAGCAGATCGCGTTCGGTCCAGGGGTCGTGTCCCAGCACCCGCAGCTCTCCCTGGTACGGCGTGAGGCCGAGCATCGCATTGAGCGCGGTGGTCTTTCCGGCGCCGTTGGGGCCGACGAGCCCGAGGATGTGGCCCTCGGTAACGCGCAAACTGATGCCGTCGAGCGCGACGGTGCCGCCGAACCTCTTCCGGAGCTCGCGGGCTTCTATGCAGGCCATGAAGTCAGCGCCCCTCCCCATCGAGCAGGTCTTTCGCCTTCAAGCCGAGCCGCTGGATGGTTGCATAGATCCGGGGCCAATCTTCGCGGAGAAACTTCTGCCTTTCGCCCTGCAGCAACATCTTGCAGGCGCCCGCATTGATGTACATGCCGCGGCCGCGCCGGGTTTCGACCAGCCCCTCGTCCACCAACTCCTGATAGCCCTTCAGCACCGTGAGCGGATTGACCCGATATTCCGCTGCGACGTTGCGCACGGACGGCAGCGGACCGCCCTCCTTCAGCACGCCGTCCAAGATCATCGCGACCACGCGGTCGCGCAGCTGGCGGTAGATCGGCTGACTGTCGTTCCACTCACGCTTCATCAGCGTTACAAGATCACCCGATTCGTCAGGAGCCGCTCGCGTCGGTGATCCGCCACAGGTCGAAGTGCGCGCGGAACGGCTTGTCGTCCGGCAGCATGTACGTCCAGTCTTCGGTGTGGTGGTTGGCATCGATGAAGGTGAACACCACATGCCGCATGTAACCGAGCTCGGTGGTCCCGGCGATGTCCAGGAAGCTGAATTCCACCGTCTTGCCGTCGGGCGACACCTTGCCCGCCATCCGGGGTCGGTTGCCGGCGTCGCAATAGTGCGTCAACATCAGACTATCACCGCTGAGGTAGAGCATGGTGAGCGGATGGTCGTACCGCGACGGATCATCCGGCTTGCCGATCTCCTGGGTCTCGAGCACCAGCGCGTGGCCGCGCGACGTGACCCGGATCGTGACCTGCGAATACGTGCCATTCCCCATGTCGGCTCGCATCGGCTCGCCGGTGATCGAGGCGCGCCATTTGCCCGCCAGGGTCTTCAGCCGCTCGAAGGCCCGTTGTGCGTCGGTCGGCGCCGCGGGAAGGGCGGGGAGCGCGAACGCCCCCAGTGACAGGGATGTTAGAGCGACGGGGAGCGTCAAGCGCAGCGCTTGCATGTGTCTCTCCAGTGTGGTATTATGGCAACTGTTATAGATAACTATAACACCATATCACTATGAAAACAACGCGTCGCTTCGTCGCCGCCCTCCGTGTTTCTCTCTGCTTAGCGGCCGCGGTTCACCCGCTGTCCGCACAGGCCGCGGGGTCGGAAGCGCCGGGTCAATCGGCAACGGTGGCGTTCGCCGAGCGCGCCGCCGTCCGCTCGTTGGGATTCACCCAGGGTGATGCGCGCAGCTTTACTGCGGGTAGGCCCGATTTCACCGACAGTGCCTGGACGTCGTTCCGGAAGGAGTTCGAAGGCTTTCGGCGGTCTTGATCGGAGCAGAGGGCGGCGTTTCCAGCGTGCGAATCCCCGGTGAGCTGGTGCAGAGCACTCCCGTCGGGAGAACGACCTATCGGGTCGCCGTGAACGTGTCTGTGGGCGGAACGCCGATGAAGATCCAGCGACTCACCTGGAATACGTGCACTGGCGAGGCGGCGCGACGCTACTGCATGTGACGCCCGCGGGCATCTTCGCCGGCGACGCTCTGGAGGGCACGCGACTGAGCCGGCCCCGTCATGATCTGTGAGGACCCAAGCCACGACACCGAGGGAACATCGTTACATGCGGAAGAGGTAGCTCAGCTTCACGAAGAACCCGTCGCTGACCCGCGATAGACCGGCGAAGCGAAACGCGGACGGCTCCACCAGGCTGCTGCCGTAGCCCAGGAAGGCCACGGTGCCCGGCGTCGGACGGTACGAGAAGAGCCAGTCGACCCGGAAGGCGTTGCTCGCGGTGGACGCGGTGCGCGTAAAGGCGCCGGTCACGGGATCGCGGATCAGGATGGCGCCGTTGGTGCGGGAGTCGTCCCGGAGCGCGGCGGTCTCGTTCGACGTGTACTGTCCGATGAAGCGGAAAAAGATCGGCCGCGACAGCTGATATTCGATCTTGAGGCGCGGTACCCGGATCCGCGAGACCGTGCTGCCGTCGTCGGGTCGGATGACCTGCTGGTGCTCGTAGATCAGCTCCGCCCGGAGTCGCCCGGTGGGCCGCCAGGCGAGGTCTAGATTCCCGAAGATGATGTGCGCGTTGGCCCACTCGAAGAAGTTCTCGTCGCGCCCGACGAGCAGAGACGCCGATAGCGATAGGTTCTGAAAGTTCGGCGTCTGGAGGCTGGCCGCCCAGTCGAGATTGGGCAGGCGTGGCGTGCCGGTGAACGGGATCGTGTCCACCACCGCGACCCGTACGCGCTCGACCCAATAGTTGGTGTACAGCGGCGCTGGATAGCCGAACGATTCGATCGACCATGCCAGCCCGACCTGCCAGCCACCCCGCAGCGTGAACCCCGTGCTGAAGTCGGCCTGACGGTCGTCCGCCGCATGGCCCGCCGAGAAGTGGCGGTACTGGTCCCAGTTCATTGCCAGGTACACGTTGGCGTTGAAGCTCTCGAGCCACGACCCGGGCGCGCCCACGATCGTGTAGCTCGGTGTGGCGCTGTTCACCACCACGTCCGGCCGTGAAATGAACCCGCTCGAGGTGCGGAAGTTCTCGCCTACGCCTCGGCTCGTGACGGTGAGGCCGAAGCTCCGTCCCGAGCGCACCAGGCTCGCCCTCCAGATCGGCGCCCACAGGACCGGAGCGGCCGCCGAATCGCGGGTCGCGCTCCCGCCGCCTTGGATGGTGAGCGCCCACGTGTCCCCCAGTCCCACCCGTCCGTCCAGCGCGGCCACGCGATTGAAGCCGCGGCCGTCCACACGATCGGTGTAGACCAGCCCCAGGCTGTTCTCGCCGCCGACGTCACGACGCAGGCGCAGCGCGTTCATGATCGCGTGGTCCGTCCCGGTCGCCGAGCTCTCGGTGCCGTCCACACCGGACAGGACGGCGATCGTCGTGGCGCCGATCTTCCCGGTGAGTTTGGCCGCGCCCTGGGGATCCACCAGCCGGCGGGTGTAGATCAGCTGGATCGGCGTCTGGAACAGCTCTAGGCCGTCGAGGAAGAACGGCCGCTTCTCCGGGTAGTTCAGCGCCTGCCGCGGATCGAACTGGATTTGGGGTACGTCGCTTTCAACTTGCGAGAAGTCCGGCCGCACGGTGCCGTTGAGCGTCAGGTTCGAGGTAACGCCCCAGCGAAGCGTGGCGCCGATGCGCGGCCCGCCGCCCCCATACGTCCAGCCCGAGGCCAATGGCCCGCCGGTCACGCTGCTCGTGGCCTCGGGAGTGAGGTCGAGCACCAGGCCGCGCCGCAGCCCGGTGAGACCGGTGAGCGTCCCGCTCTGCGCGAGGAAGGAGGCGCGCGTCTGGAGCACCCGCGTCCAGGTGTGCTGGTGGCCGGTCGCCTGCACGATGCGGATGACGTTGATCCCCCAGTCCTGGGGGTCGCGGGCCTGGTAGCGTAGGGTTTTGAAGGGGATGCGCACCTCTACCTCGTAGCCCCAGGCCGTGAGGTGGCCCTTCGACTCGTACACGTAGTCCGGGCTCAGGTCGAGGGTATACGCCCCCGTGGAGACCGCCGAGAGCGTGGTGGCGATCTGGCGCGGCGCATCCAGCAGCGTGCCGTCGGCCTGTACGCCGAGCGGGTTCACGCCGAATACCAGCGCCTGGCGGTGATCGTCGAACGTGTCGAGCAGGATCTCGACGTAGTCGTCGCCCGTGATCTTGTCCCGATCGGCCAGCGTCGCCCGGACGCTTGCGGAATCCTGGTA
>WNFR01001111.1_pt1 | contig 27865 bp, 23 predicted proteins | sample 5400221 | NCBI WGS metagenome assembly WNFR01 (sample SAMN13153357, study PRJNA577476) | soil metagenome | isolation source: 40 cm soil under Madrone tree | place: USA:California | collected 2016-06-14
ACGCGAACTTTCCCGGCAACACGGGTAATGACCAGTTTCGTTTGCGGGAAGCGTTCGTGCGGGCCGGGAACATTCTGGAGTTTCAGCCCAATGCGAAGTTCTGGGCCGGGGAGCGCTATTACCGCCGCCAGCACATCGAAATTAACGATTTCTATCCCCTGGACATGAGCGGTTACGGCGCGGGCATTGAGGACTGGGATCTTCGCATCGGGAAGCTGTCCGTGGCGTTTCTCGCGGGAGCGAGGCCCGATGTGGTGACGCAAAATGGGAACTACGCGAAGAGCAACGTCGACGTGCGCCTCTACGATTTGAAGGGGCCGTTCGGGATGTGGGGCGTGTGGTTCGATTACGCAACGGCGAAAGGCGGCACCACGCAAACCGGGGCGTTCATTCCCACCGCCGACGGTTACGCGTTCGGACTACGCCACCAGCGCCTGGAATGGCATGGAGGCTACCACACCTTTTCCATCCAGTACGGCAAAGGAGCCGCCAGCAATTTCAGCACGTCCATCGAGGACCCCAACCCGTTCCTGAAGAACTCCGAGCGATTGTTGGTCGCAGAACACCTGCTCCTTCAGCCCAGCGACCGTTTTGCCATCATGCCGATCTTCATTTTCCAGCGGAAGCGGGACGGGCAGCCAGGACACGGGTTCAACGACTGGGCATCGTTTGGCGTGAGACCGGAAGTGTTTTTCACCAAGTATCTATCCCTCGCGTTCGAGGCCGGGTTTGACCACACCGAGGGTTTTGTCACGACGCAAAACGGGAACACCCAGTTCGACGGCTGGCTGCGTAAATTTACGATTGCGCCGCAGATCGGAGCAGGCCGCAAGTTTTTCAGCCGGCCTGTGCTGCGTGTGTTTTTGACCTACGCGAATTGGTCGAACGGGTTCCGCGGTTTGGTCGGTGGAGTTCCCTTCGAGGACAGGACTACCGGGCTCACGTACGGAGTGCAGGCGGAAACGTGGTGGTAGCGAGGCGTTTCGCGTAAATCAGAAGTGTGAAGAGCCCGCGGGCCAGAGAGCTCATCACGCTGCGCACCGATAACGCTTGGGGATGAGGTGAGGGACAATGCCAACTCGAGAAGTCACTACCAGTTCGGACCAGGCGGTGGGCGCTCCGACGATTGCCGCGACGCAAAATTACAGACGCCCGCTGGCCATTGTTACTTCGCTGTTCTTCATGTGGGGATTCCTCACCTGCCTGAATGACATTCTGGTGCCCCACCTAAAGTCAATTTTTGATCTGACCTTTGCGCAAGTCATGCTGGTCCAGTTTGCGTTCTTCTCGGCCTATTTCCTGTTCTCCGTTCCCTGGTCGAAAATTGTAAATACGATCGGCTACCAGAAGACCATGGTGGTGGGCCTGCTGACCATGGCTGTCGGAGCTCTGCTGTTCGTACCCGCCGCATCCGCAGTTTCGTATCCGCTGTTCTTGACGGCGCTGCTGGTTCTCGCCACGGGAATTACCGGCCTTCAGGTGTCGGCGAATCCCTACGTGGACTTGCTGGGGAAACCCGAAACGGCATCGAGCCGCCTGGATCTGACGCAGGCGTTCAACTCTCTCGGGACGACGATCGCGCCGAAAATCGGGGGACTGCTGATCCTGAGCGCCGCGCCAATGGCAGTTGAGCAGATACGGCAGCTCGCGCCGCAAGCGCTGCACGCGTACCGTGTGCAAGAAGCGGCCTCCGTCAAGATGCCCTACATGGTGATCAGCGTGGCGCTGGTATTGCTCGCGATTGTGATCGGCGCCGTCAAACTTCCCAAAATTGAAACCGCGACGGACGGCACCGGCGAGAAGAGCAACGATTCGATTTGGAAGCACCGCAATCTCCTTCTGGGTGCCGTTGGGATTTTCAGCTACGTGGGTGCGGAGGTTTCGATCGGAAGCTTTCTGGTGAACTATTTTGGCTTGCCAGAGATTGCGGGTTTATCGGCCAAGACCGCCGCAGGTTTTGTTTCATTCTACTGGGCTGGCTCGATGGTCGGCCGGTTTCTTGGCGCGCCTCTTCTACAGCGCATCAAGGCCGGATATCTGCTCGCGCTGTGCGCGCTCTGTGCCGTAGCCCTGATCAGTCTTTCCATGATTCTCGGGGGACATACGGCGATGTGGACGATTCTCGCGGTCGGACTTTTCAACTCGATCATGTTCCCGACCATCTTCAGTTTGGGAGTGGCGGAACTGGGGCCATTGACGGGAAGCGCATCCGGTGTTCTGAATATGGCCATTGTGGGCGGCGCGCTCCTTCCCGTAATACAGGGAGTTATCGCTGACCGTGTTGGACTGCACCACGCCTTTATTCTTCCGGTGATCTGCTATTTGTATATTTTGTTCTACGGCCTAGTCGGATCGAAGCCGAACAGTGAGCGGTACGCTTAATGGAAAACGTGCGCTGTTTGTTGAGCGTGTCCTGGTGAAAGGGTGAGGCGCCGGAAGTCAGGGTGAACTTACTCGCTGACTTAGATGGACCAGTCGATCTGAAAATAATAAATGCAAGCCTTTGATAATTGCTGTGGCGTTGTTCTTGACGCTGGTATGGCCCGAGCCCGAACTGAAACCCCAGTAGAGATGATGAATCGCTATGCGCGCGCGCAGGCGAGGAGCTGCCTGGCAGTTTCCCGCGGAGTGTCGTGCTCGAACACACCGCTGCCCGCCACGAGGATTTGAGCACCTGCCCGCACCACGTCCGCCACCGTGTCCTGGTGGATTCCGCCGTCGACTTCAATGCGAAAGTCCAGTTCGCGAGATTGCCGGAGCCGTGAAAGCATCTCGATTTTCTTCAGCGAAGAGCGGACGAACGTCTGACCACCAAATCCCGGATTGACGCTCATGACCAGCACATGATGAACCAGGGGAAGAACTTCATCGAGGCAGTGGACCGGTGTGGCAGGGTTGATGACCACGCCGGGTTTGCAGCCATGCGAAGCAATGAGACGAAGGGTACGATCGAGATGAACGCAAGCTTCTTGGTGGACGGAAATCCAATCGGCGCCGGCCTCCGCGAACGCGCGGATGAATTCGTCCGGTCGCTCAATCATGAGATGACAATCAAGCGGGACGTTTACGGCCTTGCGAAGGGAAGCCACGACCGGCGGCCCGATCGTGATGTGCGGAACGAAGTGACCATCCATCACGTCCAGGTGAAGAACGGTCGCTCCTCCCTCGATGACGGCCTGTGCCTGTGCGCCGAGCCGAGCGAAGTCGGCGGAAAGAATGGAAGGAGCGAGCTCGACCATGGGAGTATTCAGCTTGCGGCCCGAACATGATCTGCTTCCAAATGCCCCAGTTTTTGGATCAAGAGGTTGCTAATCTTTTCAGCCCGGAGGTAACCCACAGGGCTGGCATCGTCCTTGCTCTGGACGACGGGCAGCCAGGTGATGCCGTGATCAAGCATCAGAGTGGATGCCAGGAGCGTCGAATCCCCGAGAGCAACATACACGGGGTCTCCCGGCAGAAGCTCACCTAGCTTGCGCAGGGCGGAATTTCCTCGCGCTTCCGCGGGAGAAAGAGCAATGCGAGCGACAATATAATAGAGGTCTTGTCGGTCGAGTGTTCCCCATAGATGGTGCTTTTCGTCAAGGATTAGAAGCTGGCCCGTAGGGCTTTCATTGAGGGCCTTGATCGCTTCCGCCAGCGTCGCGTCTTTTCGGAGGAGTTCGGGGGGAAGCGGGTCGAGCAGGGCCGCGAGGGGCTCCACCTCCAGAAGCGATTTGGTTCCGGGCAGTCGACGCCACAAATCGCCTGAGCGGCGGGTAACCGTCTTGGCCAAGAGTTCGCGGAACGGGGCGAAGGTGCCGGCGATTTGAGAGAAGAGAGCGCTGCCGACTTGCACCAAGCGCACGACGCTGCGGGCACGAATGCTTGTCTCATGCGGACGATTTCCCAAAAGGGCTCCCTCGCCAAAAAAGTCGCCCTTTCCCAATATGTCGATAACTTTTGCTTCCTGGTTTTCTTCCGCCGCCTGCAAGATCTCGACCTCGCCTTCTTCGATGACGCTGAAGACCCTGGCCGGCTCTCCCCGGCGGTGTATGAAGTCTCCCGCGCGATAGTAACCATGGGTGAGCTGTTGGGCTGAGTCGATGTTGAGGAAGCTGAGATCGCGCGGAAAGAGCACATCCCACGACCAGTCCAAGGCGACCTTAATTCTGCGCGACCACGTCGGAAGCTTGAAGAGGTAAACACCTCGCCACATGAGCCAGGCGAGGAAACCTGAGATGTGCACGCCCAGCATTTCCGCGACGGCCTGATAGCCGCCGATGGAACAGAGTTGGCCAAGAGCTTTGAAGCGAAACGGCTGCGTGGGTTCGCCCTTCAGAATTCGGACGAGGTTGAGCGCCGCTTGGCGACCCTGCCGTTCTGCGAATTGCCCGGTGGGAGCTGACGGTTTGTTGTCGAAGGCGTTCACAATGAGGGCGCAATCGCCGATGGCCCACGCGTTCGTGTGTCCTTCAATACGCATATCGGGCGCAGTCCGTATGCGTCCCCGTTCCTTGGGGACGTCGAGGCGTTGCACCAGGGGCGAGACCGCGGTTCCAATCGTACAGACCACTGTGGCTCCCGGGAGCATCTGTCCGTTGTTGATCTCGATTCCGTCGTGCGTCGCCGCAACGGCTCGGGTATTCAGGAGGATGGTGATGCCGGCTTTGCGCATCTTCATGCCGGCAAATTCGCGCAACTTCGGTGCCACCTCGGGCAAAATCTGGTCCTGGGAATGTACCAGCGTGACCACGACATCGTGTTTCCGAAAGTTCCGGTAGAAGCGCGTGCTGCTCCGGACAAGTTCATTGATTTCTCCGGCGACTTCGACGCCGCTGAAGCCCGCTCCCACGACGATGAAGCTGAGGTGCCAGCGGCGGCGCTCTGGATCCAACGAGGCCTCGGCTTGTTCCATCTGACTCACGATGTGCTGGCGAAGATCAATCGCATCGCGCATGACTTTGAAAGGGAACGCGTGCTCGATCATTCCGGGGATAATTCCCAAGTTGCTTTCGGCACCGCAAGCAACGACCACGTGATCATAATGCATGCGGGCCGGCGCGCCATTTCCATCCTCGAATTCAATCTCCGAGCTGGCGAGGTCTATTCTCTGCACGCGCTCGGTTCGGCAATCGATGCCCGGAAGCATCTGCCGCAGCGGGGCTGCAGCTGCGTCCGCATTGATAGAAGCTCCCGCTACATCCGCCAGGAGTGGGTGAAAGACCATGTGATTCTCGCGGCTGAACAAGAGAATTTCGCACTCGGGGGGGCCGAGCTTCTTTCGGAGGTTTTTCGCGAACTGAACGGCCGCAAAACCCCCACCAACGATTATTACTCGGATTGGCTTCACTCCCTTTCTCCTGTGGCCCCTGTGCAATGGAAATTGCGAGTTCCGCTCCGCGCCATAGTACGCACTCCGACTTCCCATCTCAGTCTAGTGGCGGGTGATGCCGGTGTATTTCGGAAACGTGCGAACTCTATCGAGAAAAGCCGCCGGAATCGTGTAAGCGCTTGGCACTTGCCCATGGAGCGCTCCGTGGCAGTTCAGTCCTGCGAACTGTCCAAAGGCGGTGTGATGCGGAGCCGCCTCATCTTGTAAATGAGGGTGGTTCTTTTCAGACCGAGCCTTGCGGCGGCGCCGCGCGGACCGCCGAGTTGCCAATTGGCTCGCTGGCATGCCGTAAGAATCTCCCTGCGAACCTTGTCTTCGAGAGTTGGATTGGAAATCTCCGCCGGCAACGGATCACTTTTTTCCGGAGGCGTAGAATGGAATCGCCCGTCCGCGGAAAGGATGACACCACGCGCGATGTAATTCTGGAGCTGGCGAATGTTTCCGGGCCATGGATGGCGAACGAGGGAGCGCATGATCTCTTCCGGGATGGTATCGATGGTTTTATCCATCGAGTCGGCGTAGTGCTGCACGAAATATCGGACAAACTCCGGAATGTCCGCTTTTCTTTCGCGCAGCGGCGGAAGGGCGATCGGGAAAATGTTCAAGCGGTAGTACAGGTCTTCGCGAAATTCACGGTCGCGAACCATCTGCTGGATGTCGCGGTTGGTGGCGGTGACGACCCGGACGTCGACTCGCGTCGTGAGTGTACTGCCGACCGGTTCGAATTCGCGCTCCTGAAGAACGCGGAGCAGCTTGGGCTGAAGGTCCAGGGACATATCTCCGATTTCGTCCAGGAACAACGTTCCACGATCCGCAAGTGCGAAGCGGCCGAGATGCGCAGTCACCGCGCCCGTGAACGCTCCCCGTTCGTGTCCGAAGAGCTCGCTTTCGAGGAGACCGTACGGCATCGCGGCACAGTTCAGCTTGACGAGGTTCCGGCTTCGACGCGGACTGAGTTCATGAATTGCACGAGCGATGACTTCTTTGCCCGTGCCGGTTTCGCCGGTGATCAGGACAGTGGTGTTCGTCGGAGCGACGGCTTCGACCTGGGAAAGAGTCGCGCGAAGTCCGCCGCGCCGCCCAACTATCGTTTTGAGGAACGAGGTTTGAGAGTATTCGCACTTGCGCGGAATGAGTTGTTTAGGACCATCGAGCTTGGTGGTCATAGGCGCGCTTTCCCGATATTCGTCGACTTTTGGAACGGAACCTGACATTGAGATCATCTTTCACCCCGTCGTCTGCCTTCTCTCCGTCTCGTTCGTCGATCGGAATGCGTAATGCGAATCGCAATCAGCGTCGTTAGATAGACTCAAACACAGAATTGCAAGCCTCGTCCAATAGCGTAGGGCTATGGACTCCATAAGGCTTTGAGAAATGACGCTCCACATTGGCGAACTTTGGGTTTCCTCCGACGTAGAGTGCTCGAATTTCCCACTCTAGAAAGGCAATCTCGAGTCCAATCGTAAATCGTTAACAAAAAGCAGCTTAGCTGTGCGCCAATGGCGAAAGTTTGTACAGCAATCGACTGGGACTAGATCCGCCGGTAATTCGTGCCAATGTGACCAAGTGCGGGAGCGGATCTGCCAAGTAGTGCTGCGCCGGATTTATTTCGAGAAGAAAACGGAAACTGTCAGAACGTTGACGTGTGTGTCGGGAGCGCGAGTTGCTCGACGGCAGTGGGTTTCGGTTCGCGACTGTCGCGGTGTCTAAGAGTCGACTTGTGCGCGAGTTAGGCGATCTCGCATTTCGCCCGCGTTGGTCATTCAAATGCATTTGCAAAGTGGCTGGCGAAAAGAGGCGAGACGATGCAGCGAAAAGCAAACGCGGTGTGGTGTGGAGATGTGAAAGCTGGTCAGGGCTCGCTGTCTACGGAAAGCGGCGTCCTCGACAAAACACAATATTCGTTCAGCACGCGATTCGAGACCGGCATCGGAACCAACCCGGAAGAATTGCTGGCTGCTGCGCACGCTGGATGTTTCGCGATGGCACTTTCCGCGCAGCTGGGGATGGCAAATCTGACCGCGCGAAGACTTGATGTGACGGCGACAATCACGCTCGAACGGGTTGGCGAGCATCATGTCGTCACGAAAAGCCATCTTGATCTCTCCGCTCAAGTGCCCGGAGCGACGCAGCCAGCGTTTGACGCCGCGGTCAAAGCTGCCGAAACGGGATGCCCCGTTTCAAAACTCTTTCGCGCCGCAATCTCTGTGGACGCGCGCCTTGACGCAGTGTCCTCGGCGACGTGAGGAAAACGAAGCGGAAACGGGTTGGTGGACCGGATTCTGAGAATCGTCGATGAACTCCGGAATGATCGCCGCCTCGGCGGCAATATTCGGCTCGCTCGCGGGCGCGCTGGGGTCGGTCGTCGGCACCTGGATCACACAACGGCACCAAGATATCCGCGACCTGCTAGCGAAGACGATGGTTCGCCGGGAGTCGCTTTATTCGGATTTCATCGCGGAAAGTGCGCGACTGTTCGTCGATGCCATGATGCAGAACAACAGCGACCCTCAGAAACTGATCCCACTCTATGCGTTGCTGAGCCGCATCCGCCTGAGTTCGCCCGCGACGGTTCTGGAAACAGCCGAGGCGGTGATACGGATCATCGTGTCCACATATCCGAAACCAAATCTGACGCCGGAGCAGATCGAGTCCCGCGCGGTGAGCGGCGACGATCCGCTGCGCCAGTTCAGCGACGCTTGTCGGAAGGAACTCGACTCCATGCAGCGGCAACTGTGACGGCCCGAGAAATGGCGGACGCAGCGACATGATTCGCAAGATTCTTTTTCCGATTGATTTTTCACCGTCGTGTGCGGCCATGGCCGCATACGTTCATCGAGCCGCGGCGCTGTGCGGCGCGACGGTAAGTCTTCTTCATGTTTGCGACCTCGCAAGTCACAACGGATTCGAGCTCTACGCAAGACCCGGCAACGAAATAGCCGAGGAACACTGGAGCGTTGCCCGCGAGAAGCTGGCTCACTTTCTTATTTCCGAATTTCCGCCAGCCACGTCTGCAAGAATTCTCTTGGCCGGTGATGGCGCGAGCGTGATTGCAGAGACGGCGAAGAAAGACGCTTTCGATTTGATCGTGATGCCAACGCACTCCGGCAGGTTTCGGCGCATGTTGCTCGGTTCCACCGCCGCGAAAGTTCTGGATGATGCGGAGTGTCCCGTCCTGACGACGCAACACGCGGAGACGGTCGCTCCCCGGTCCCTGGAACATCGAAACTGGATCTGCGCCCTCGGCTTGTCTGCGGATTCAGTCAGAATTCTTCTTGCCGCGAAGAGCGTCGCCACGGAAGTGGGAGCAAGTCTCTCCCTGCTGCATGTGATCCCGGCGTCGGGTGTCTCAGGAGCGGAGTTGAGGTCCGAGGAACGAGCCGCTGCGCGGCGGCAGCTTTCCGATATCGCGGACGCAGCGGGCTTCGACGGCGGCGTGAACATCGCGGCCGGACCGGTCAAGGAAGCGTTACTCCATGCGGTCGCGGAATCGCGTGCCGATGTTCTCGTGATTGGGAGGAGCGGACGTTTCGGTCCGCTCGGCCGAATGCGGGATATGGCTTATGGGCTCATTCGAGATTCCGTCTGCCCCGTTGTGAGCGTTTGATGGGGATTCACTCTCCGCTGTTTGTAGGAAATTGGAAGATGCATAAGGACCCAGCCGAGACTGCGGTCTTCTACGAAGCTTTCGGGCCATTGATCAAACCGTCGGTAAACTGCGAGGTCGTGATCTGTCCACCGTTTCTGAGCCTCGAAACAGCGGTCGGCGCAACCCGCGGGACCAAGATACAGATTGGCGCTCAGAACCTGCACTGGGCAAAAGAAGGAGCCTACACCGGAGAGATTTCGGGTCCGATGATCCGGGCATCGGGCGGTTCGCATGTGATTGTGGGCCACAGCGAGCGGCGAAAGTATTTTGGCGAAACAAATGAAACCGTATCGAAGAAGATTCTGGCCGCGCTGGAGGCCGGTCTCACACCGATTGTTTGCATAGGAGAATTCGAAAAGAAGAACGCGGGAGACGTGATCGCTGAGCAGTTTCGCGGCAGCATGGGCATACTTGCGGCCGAGCAGTTTGCAAGAATCGCCATTGCCTACGAACCGTTCTGGGCGATTGGTTCGGGCGAAGCGGCCCCGCAGGCGATGGCGGCCGAGGCGCACCGGTCCATCCGTAATCAGCCGAAAACGGCGTTCGGGCCGGAAGCGTCGAACAGCGTCCGGATTCTATACGGTGGAAGCGTCAAGCCAGACATTGCGGCGGGGCTGATCGCGCGACCGGAGGTCGACGGATTTCTTGTAGGGAGCGCGAGTCTCGATCCGGCAGGCTTCGCGTCCATCGTGAATCTCCGAACTTCCCCTGCATCTTAAAGGGTCGTCGTCACTCGGGTGTTTGGCCCATCGCCTCGATCATCTCATCGCGTGCCTGAATGAAATCCAACTGCGATTGCAGCAAGAGCGTTCTTGCTTCGAGTTCGTGCGCAGCGGCGGCATCCGCCTGCGACCGAAGGGCCGCACCTTCCTGCACCTGCTGCACGGTGACGCGGCGCGATTCCGAGCGGAGCGTCAGGAGTTCTTCGGAGACTTTTACCATTTGGCGAGTGCGTTCGAGCTTGTTGTAGGCGATCTCGACGCGCAACTCGACCTCCTCGGTTACGCGGGCAAGATTTTCCTGCGCCTGGGCCAGTTGCGATTTATGTTCACCGACTGCCGCGCGCTTCCTCCCGCCGTCAAAAAGATCGTACCCGAGGTGAACACCGAACGTGCCGAAATTACGGGCCAGGAAAGGGACATTGTCCTGGTAGCTGTAACGGGCGAACGCCTCCACATCCGGTAGATATTGCCGTTTGGCGAGACGGACGGCGGCGGACGCCTTCTCGATTTCCGCGCGCGCTTCGGCGATTTCGGGGTGCGCTTCGAGTGCTGCGTGCAGGCAAGCTTCCCGTTCGCAGATTTCTCCGACTTCCCGCACCCCGGCGTCCAGCGTGAGATGAGTTGTCAGCGGCAAGCCGATGGCATCGTCCAGTTGCATGGTGAGGTCCGAGAGCTGAAGTTCCGTGCTGAGCAGATCCTGCTTTGCTTCGAGGGATTGCGCGCGGCTTTCGATTGCCTCTTCCTCGAGCGTGCTGCCGTATTTGACCTGCGCGGTGCGCTCCCTCTGCACGTCTTCGGTTGCCTTGATTTTCGCTTGCGTTGCTTCGCGGTGGGCATCGGCAATGAGAATCCGGTAGTACAGCTGGTGAACGCGCAGCGCGACGGCATTTTCCGTCTGCCGGGCTTTGTCGCGCGTGGCGTTGAGTTCCGCGAGCGCGATGTCGTTCGCGGACTTAACCTTCAAAAGCCCTGTGAGCGGCTGAGTGAGACCTGTGCCGCTGGTGACGAAGGTATGGCCGCCCTGGTTCAGAATGACGGAGCGCTCCGGGAGTGGAGTTCCACCGACAGTCCCAAGGCTTCCCGCAGGAATTGCGATGAATTGCGTATCCGTCACGTTCAGCACATTGCTGTCGTTCCGGAGAATGGGGAAATAGGCGCTGCGCGTAACGTCCTTCGCGTGCTCCTTTTCTTCGATCTTGTAACCTGCGATGCGTACGACGTGATTGTGTTTGAGTGCCAGTTGCACGGCTTCGTCGAGCGTAATGCGGCGGAGCGAGGGAGGATTGCTTTCCTGCGCGACGAGCGTGCAAGCGTGAAGAAGCAACAAGACAGCGAAAAGGAGCGCGGGGCGTACGTTCATCATTTTTCCTCAAGGGGTGTCGGGGCTTCCCCGTCCGGGAAGCCGAGTTCACCGTAGTGCAGCGGAGATTTTCGAAGCAGCGCGATGAGCAACAGCGCCACGACGCAGGCCCACGCGATCAAACGAAATCCGTCGATGAACGTCAACGAGTACGCCTGCAGTCGAATACGCGCTCCGATGAGTCCGACGGCGCGGCCCGTCGCGGCGGGGAGTCCGGAGGATTTCGCATACAGTCCCGCGGTGAGCTGCCGGAGCGCGGTGTCGTCGATCCAGTTGCCCTGCTGGACGTGAAGACCTAGAAGGTTGGAGTGCAGTTGTTCCCGCACAGCGATGAAGTGCGTCATGAACGCGACTCCGAGTTGGCCGCCAAAGAGACGGATGGTGTGAAAGAAGGCGGAAAACGTTAGCGCAGCCTGCGGTTTGGAAAGCCCGCCCGTGAAGACAGCTTGGAGGACGATCGTCGAAACCAAGCCGATGAATGCAAAGGATTGCCCTACGCCCATGAGAAGTTCCGAACGGTAGTAGTTCGAAGCGGACCAGGCGAGTGTGTATTGAGCGTTGAGCAGCGATGCTGCGGCCATACATGCGAAGCCCGCAGCCATCAGCAGACGCGAATCGAGCCCGTGGAGAAGCAGAAGCGCGGCGACGACGGCGATGAGAAGCTGAGGCGCGGCGGTCCAGAAAATTGCCGGAGCGATCTGGTCGGCCTCGAAGCCATGAATCGATAGCGACTGTGGAATGAGGATGATCGTTGCCAGCAAACAGAAGCGGAAGAAAATGAGGGCTGTTCCAAGAAGCAATGTGTTCCACTGGCGCAGATAGGGCAGATCGACCAGGGGATTTGGCATTCGCAAGCGGCGCACCAGAGAGGAAAGTAAAAAGATCGCGCCGCCGAAAAAGAGTGCATTGAATACGGCGGAGTTCCACCAATCGAGCCGTTGGCCCTGGTCGAGCGCCGCAAACAGCATGGCGAACCCCGCGCTCCCGTAGAGAAATCCTGCGAAGCTGGGCGCAGGCCCTGTTGTTTTGCGCGGAGCCGTTGACGGAATTCCATAATAAATACAGGCGATCATCACCGGAGTGATGAGCGCCGAATTCCAGAACATCCAGTGAAACGAGAGGTGCTCGCGATACCAGCCGTAAAGCGACGGTGCGATGTTTACCGCGCCGTCGACGGAGGTCGCATAGAGTGCGAGCGTGAATGGCAAAAAGCGCATCGGAATATTTCGCAAGGCGAACGTGAGAGTGAGCGGATAGAACGTTCCCGAGGTGAGCCCGGCCAAAACGAGAGCGGCGATGAGCAGGCTGTAGCTGTGGACCAGCGGCAGGAATGCGCAGAGGATCGTGAATAAAGCGGCCGCAGCCAGAAGCACACGGCGCGGCCCGAGCAGACCGCCCAGGTATACGGTGAAAGGGCCGATGAACATCAGTGCGACGTTGTACGCTGTGCCAATCCACGCGCCGTCGTCAAAACCCATCCCGAGACTTCCTTTGAGATCCGCAAAGCCTAACGTCAGCATGCGGCCGGTGAGCGTGACAATTCCGGCGCCCATGACGACTCCCAAGATTCCCAGCAGCGGAGTTTGCGAAAGCTCCGAAGGCAAACCTCCGGCGATGGCTTTCGCGAGCCGTACATTCGGTGATGACTGAAGCGCCGCCGTTGGTGTAGCCATCGTGCGCTCCGGTCAGTGGGTGGTGCGCACGGTGGCGACGACGGAGAGTCCGGGTCGCAATTGGGCGGCAAGTGTGGGATCGTCGAGTGCGATTTTTACCGGAATTCTCTGGACCACTTTGGTGAAATTTCCCGTGGCGTTGTCGGGTGGCAGCAAGGCGAATTGCGAACCGCTGGCGGGTGCGATTTCGAGAACCTTGCCGCGCACGCGTTGTCCCGGATAGGCGTCGATTCGGATTTCCGCCGGGTCACCCACTTTCATGTGTGTGAGCTGCGTCTCGCGATAATTTGCCTGAATCCATTTTGTCTCTGAAACAAACGTGAGGACTTGAGTTCCCGGCGACACCAATTGTCCCGTCCGCACCTGTCGTTCACCTACCGTTCCATCGGCCGGAGCGTGGATTTTCGTATACGACAAGTTCACCTGCGCGACAGTCAGCGCGGCTTCCTTGGCGTGGAGGTCGGCGATCAATTGTTGCTCCTGGGATTCAAGAACGGCCTTGGTGCGACGCTCGGCCTCGACGGCGATCTCGTTGCTGCGTAAGGAAGTTTTGGCCTGTTGAAGATCGGACTCGCGGCTGGCTGCCTGCGCCGCAAAACGCTGCTCATCGGCGACCGCTGTCTCCACCTTTTGTTTGGTCGCGGCTTGCGTTGCGAGCAGTGCTTCCTGACGGGTGCGTTCGGAGCGCGTGCGCAGGACGTCGGCCTGCACGGCATTGACGCCGGCTTCGGCGGCGGCGATTTGTGCTTTTGCGAGATCGATTCCGGCGAGAGCGCGTTCAATGCGGGAATCCTGAAGTTCCCGCTGTTTCCGATTGTTCTGGATGGCTGCCTTGGCCGCTTCTACCGCAGCGCTCGCCTGTGCCAGCTGCGCCTGGTAGTCGTCGTCCTGAAGTTCGACGAGCAGATCTCCCGCGTGAACTCGCTGGAAATCGGAGACTTTCACGTTTCGGACGATGCCGGGGACTTTTGTGCTGAGCGGCGTCAGATCGCCGCGCACGATGGCGTCGTCGGTGAGTTGCTCGACCCGGCCGCCTTCCCAGGCATTCCAGTCTCGGGTGATGGTGACGACGACTGCGGCCGCCAGCAGCAACACCACGAGTGGCGTTGCGTATTTGAGCCAGGGCCAGCGCGGCTTCGTAGGCGGCTCGGCGTGCACCGGCTGTGTAGCCCCGCGGGAAGCCGGAGTCGAAATCGGATTCGGTGCAGAAGCGGCTGCCATGGTCCATCTCCTCGGGAGCCAACGGTGGAATTCGCGCAAGCGATCCGCCCCGCGGCCGTGCGCCGGAAAACCGTGCCAGGCGATTTTCTTTCTGTCCGTTAGCGCAAGGAGTCACCGGCGAAAGTGCCGATGCCGCAGACATCCTTGGCTATGAGAAGTAGCAGGTGTAAAGCATGGACGTCAAGGTCGCGATTGCTATCGCGCTCATAGAAAGGCTCTATGGGCAAGGCTCAGGTTCAGAAGTGAAAGCGGCCGATTCGATCGGCTCGGAGACAAGAACAATGTTGACAGTGACTACCAACGCAAGACGCCAGAGATCCAGACCAGGAGGTTCGCGCGGACTTCGCCGCGGTTGGTCTCGTTCAACATCTCGTGCCGCCCTCCGTCGTAAAAATCAAACGAGATGTCGCAGATGCCTGCCTTGTGATAGCGATCCATCAGCGTGCGTACCCCGGCTAAGCGTTCGCCGACCCGGTCTTCGCTTCCCGAAAGTGGGTACACAGGAAGGTCCGGCCTTATTTCCGAAAGAAGGGCTGGGTCGGCGAGGCGTGTCGAGGCCCCGAGAAAGGACGTGGTGGAGGCAGGCTTGAGCATGGGGAAGCAAAGCGGATCTTTCATGAAGGCATCCACGATCGAGGCATCCCGGGAGAGCCAGTCAAACGTAGTGCGGGCGGGTTCGAAGGCGGCGTTGAGAAAATTGTATTTCTGCAGTGCGGCACGAGAGAGGCGGACCATCCCGTCGAGCACGCCCGATCCCGAAAGGATAAGGCCATCGATCGAGTGACTGCGATCGAGAACGAATTGCTGTGCCGCAAGGATCCCATACTGTGGCCCAGAAGAAGGAGGGGCTGTCCCGGATTCTCTTCTTTGGCGATGCGGGTAAGCTCGGCCATATCTTCAACGAGGAGGTCGAAGCCGCCTTCACCGTAGTCGCCGAATTCTTCCGGCGAGCGAACGGTGCGCCCGTGCCCGCGATGGTCATGACCGTATACGACGAGGCCTGCTTCCTGCAGAACGGTAATCAGTTCGTCGTAACGGCCAATGTGTTCGCCCAGACCATGGGCGATCTGCAGGCTGCCGCGCGACGGTCCTCGTGCATCCCATCGGAAGCACGCGATCGGCAGGCCATCACTGCTCGTGAAATGAAATTCTTTTGAAGAAACGGTTGCGGAAACCATGGAATGCACTGAAGCATAAACAACAATCTTCGTCCAATAGACGGGCTCTATGGCGGTGATTGCTCCCGGGTGGCGTCAGCTTCACGAAGCGCTATCTTCCGAAATCATGCTCCCATTTCGCTTGCCCGGAGAGCCAGCGCTTCCCTCACCAGTCCACGGAATTCGTCGAGCTGAGGAGACTGGTCTTCGCGCTTGGTGATCATTCCCATGTCCACAGTGACGCGAGGCTCGATAAGAATGAATTTAATCTTGGGGCGCCGAAACTTCAGCAATGTGGAGGCGCCGACACAGACGCCGGCTCCGGAGGCCACCAGCGGAAATCGGGAATACCAATCTGCAGCGATGTTGATTTTCGGCGCAAATCCTGACTTCTGGCATTCCGCGAGAAAGACGTCGTGCACGACGGGGGACTGGTCGCGGGTGGGGACGATCCAGGGATCTTCGGCTAAGTCGGAAAGTTTGACCGCGCGGCGTGCCGCCAATCGATGTGTCGCAGGAAGCATGACGATGCCGTGTTCCGGATAGAGAGGTTCGTACTTCAAGTTTGGATCGGGTGTTTGGGAAAAACACCCCATGAATCCCACGTCAGCGGTTCCGGCGAGAACCCCGAGGATTTGCTCGTTCTCCGGAAGAAAGCGCAAACGGATGCTGAGCTTGGGGGACTTGGTTCTCGCCAGCTGCAGCACGTCGTGCAGGATGCAGTATTCGGCAAGCGGTCCGCAGGCAACGCTTAGCCTTCCCAAGAATCCCGCGGACGCAGCGCGGGCGTCTTCGACAGCGCCGATCGCCTCACGGATGGCGGCGCGTGCCCGGTCGAGGAAAGCGACTCCTGCCTGCGTAAGCGCGAGGCCGCTGGCGCTGCGGGCGAGGAGGTCGGTGCCGAGCGTTTGTTCGAGCGCACGGATCTGCTGGCTAAGGGTGGGCTGGCTGACGTGGAGCCGCTTCGCAGCTTTCGTGAAACTCAGGCGGTCTGCAACTTCGATGAAATACCGGAATTGCCGCAAGTCCATGGATGAATCCCCGCTTCCGCGCATGATTTGGAGATCCTATCCTACCCGACGAAGGGACAGTCCGGCGCCTTCTGCGACATGTGATTTGGACACTCGCATGGCAGGCGGTGACGTGCTCATGCCGACGCCCCGAGGTATTCGTATAGGTGCTTCATGGTTTCTCAGAGCGGTCGTACTGCTCGCCGTCAGGCGTGAAACTCTCGTGACACCGGGCTCGGGACGCATTGCGACGGCCTGAGCGACGTGTTCTCGAAATTGTCGAAGATGCGGAGACGGGTCGTTCATGCGCGTGATCATGTTTACAGGAATTTGCAGGTCGTCGGCGAGAGGCACGAACCGCAAGTCGGGCCGGCGGATGGATTGCAGCGCAGCCGGGACGAGTGAAACTCCGGCGCCCGAAGCGACGAGAGGAAATACCGAGTGCCACTCGCTTGGTCGAATGCGTTTGGACTCGGCTCCCGCGTCGTTGCAGCAAGACGCAAGGAGACCGTTCTGCAGAATGGACTCGGAAACCTCCGTGACAATCCAGGTTTCTTGCGCGAGCTGACGAAGCGAGAGCGCGCGACTTCGCGCGAGCGGATGGCATCCGGGCAACATCACCACACAATCCTCGTGGTAGAGGGTTTCGCACAACAACGCGGGATCCGGTGGAGGTGAATAACAAGTCATGAAAGACGCGCTGAAAGTGCCATCGGCGATGGTGGCGGAGTGATTCATATCCGACGAAAAATGGACTTCCGTCGTGATCGCCGGGGACGATTGACGCATCATGCGCAGGACATCTTTCAGCAGAGAATATTCCGCCAAGGGGCTGCAGAGAATCTTCAGATGGCCGGTAACACCGTTCTTAGCATCGAGGGCATCTTGAACGGCGGCCTCGGCTTCGCGGACGGCGAGTCGGGCTCTATGAAGAAACGCGGTCCCAGCCGCGGAAAGAATGATCCCCTTCGGATTGCGCACAAAGAGTTCAGCTCCGACTCTCTTCTCAAGAGCTTTTATCTGTTGGCTGAGTGTCGGCTGCCTGATTTTCAGCCTGCGGGCGGCCCGGCAAAAGTGCAGATGCTGGGCGACGGCGAGGAAGTAGCGAACTTGACGCAAATCCATCTATCACCATCCAAGTTTTCCACGCGAATGGACCGTACGCCGTGCCGCTGCGGCGTTTGTCAACTTCCTTGTCGTTGTCTCGTGATCCACTCGCGTATGTAAGCCGGGCAATTCCTGAGCTTGATGCCGCCCGTTTCGCAACGGTCGAGAAATCTAACCGCGTCTCCATCCACGAGGGTCAAATCCGTGAGGTCGAGCAGGATGGGCCTGTCGTGGCTTTCGGTCTTGAAAAGTTTCTGCAATTCATTGACATGCTCTGTGTCCATCCGACCAATCAGCTTGAACACAATTTCCCCGTTTGCGGACCTCTGAATCTTCAGCATCTACCCTCTCTTGGAAGGAGCCACAGTCAGGAAAAACGTTGAGACGGTAAAACAGATCGCTACGAAATGTGCCCGCAGCGATGGCAGCCTCCAGGTCACGATTGGGGCAGCGATCATCCGCACGTCAGCCCGGATAGTCTGATTGCCACGCACACGCTCAAACTCTCGCTCCTGCAGAACACGCAACAGCGTGACTTGAGTCTCCGCAGGAAGCTCGCCGACCTCGTCAAGGAAAAGGGTGCCTGCTTCCGCACGTTCGAAGCGACCCAGCCGCCGCTGCAGTGCCCCCGTGAAGGCCCCTCCCTCATGACCGAATAGCTCTGTTGCTATCAACGCAGGGGGAATGGCGGCACAATTCAGACTTACGAAGGCACGCGGCGACCGCCGAGATCTCTTGTGGATCGCGCGGGCGATCAACTCTTTGCCTGTGCCAGTTTCACCTGTGAGTAGAACGGTGCAATCCGTGGGCGCGACCTTGGATACGAGAGAAAGCACTGCTCGGAGTGCGGCAGAAGTACCCACAATCTCCTCAAACACGGAGAACCGCTCCACTTCGGCGCGCAGTGCCAGATTCTCCTTAGAAAGCCGGTCCTCTCGCACTTCTATTTGTTCGAACGCGTTTTTCAGACCGACTCTGGCTTGGCACACCTTGGTCACGTTGAACCGGGAAATGGCTGAATCTGGAGCACCAAGCGTGCGCACCCGCGATCGAAATTCATCGTCGCATTCATTTACGCTTTCCATGGTTGTACTCGGTTTCATGACTGGGCTGAGAATGAACGCGATCAGAACTTGTCGCCACCCCAAATACGGCAGTTTTTGCACTGCATTTTTCTGTAGGTAATTCGGGGGTGAAATTCGCGACGCAAATCAGCACTCCCGCTCTTCTGCACTCCGGATTTGCCGACGTTCCCAAGATTCGTGCAAGTGAGCCTCATGGAACTACGTCGATTTGCAATGTCATCGATTCATGGTCTTTCCCGCAGCAATGCGCGCATCTGCCCAGATAGTGGCCCGTTTCTCCCGGCGTGAATTGGATCTCGGTTTCCTTACCTTTCTTTATGTCCTCCGATCTTCATTTCGTCGATCTTAAGACCATGGGTGACATCGATGCTACGCAACACCAAGACAACGGGTTGGCCCCTCTTTAGAGTGATCACGTCTGGGTTATAGGTAATTCTCTTGGCAATGATTTCAATTTGCCGGGGTGACTCGGCACAGCCCGTTGGGAGGATTCAGACGAGAAATATACCCGCCAAGAACATTGCTAGTTTGACTGGTCACTTCTGGTCTCCTGAGTGAAATGATTAGGGCCGATGCACCCAGACTTGGGCTTCCGTATTGGGTGGTCAGCATCGCTCGTCTGCACTTGTGTCGGACGATTGTGCACACTTCTCAACAGAGTACGTAGCCGCACTACGGTAAGAACTTGTAGCCGGCGCCATGCATTGTCCGAAAATGCACCGGACGTGAAGGATTGCGTTCGAGTTTTTGGCGCAACTTCAGAATGTGGTTGTCAACCGTCCGTGTACAAGGATAGTTCTCATATCCCCACACTTCGTTGAGCAGTTCGTCGCGTGAAATCACCCGGTGGGCGTTCTGAATAAAATATTTCAGCGTTTTGAACTCCATGGCCGTAAGCACAACGGGCTCGCCTTTGCGGAGAGCTTCCATGGCTGTAAAATTGATGGTCACATCACCAAACGCGACCGTACTCTCGCCGCTGGGACCCTTGAAGCGCTCCACCGCTTTTCCGAGGACTCCCAGTAGGTCTGTCGTCTCGGACCGTTCGCTGGACGACTTCGCCAGGGAAATTTTGTGAGGAGCAACCTGATGCGCATCCGTGAACCTAGGAACAAGGACTATCACTGGAAGGAAGCGCGCCAACCGCTGGACTTCCTTCAAGTCCACATTTGTGATCGGAGGCAGCGACTCATCGCCGAAGATTTTCGCATGCGGCTCCGTAGAGACCTGCAGCATTTGCGCAATATGGCTTTTCATGACCGTTGCCACGAAAACTTCCTCCTGGGTCTGAGGACGCATCCGCGCTGCATGCTCAAAGGACGGCTTGGCACTAAGTATCTGCATCATCCGTAACTCCTTGGCTTGATCCGGACTCGGTTGGGCTCCGGGCTCATGGCAGTGGTGGGGCACGACGGGCTGGCTCGCGGCGCGTGCCAGAGGATGTGGGCGGCTGTTACGTTTGCTTCCAAGCTGGGCGGCATTCGCTGCTCTCGTGATCTTGCGCATCTATCCTCTGTCGCAAACCGTCATGCCCCTGGCTCCATCAGTAATTTACATGGGCGTTTTGCTCGTCCTGATTCCAAAGCACTCACCGTCGCATGCATCTACTCGGTTTCATCACTAAGGTGATGTCAGAATGAATGCGACTAGGTACTTGTCACAACCCCTAACGCAGCAGTTTTTATACTGCATTTTTCTCTAGAGAAACTTGTCGATGGCGGCGTTGACCTTTTCTGGAGCCTCCAGGGCAGCAAGATGCCCGACGTTGGGTAACACTATGAACTGACTGCCGGGAATGGCCTCTGCCATGGCGTGGGTTTCGGCGACCGGAAATGTTCGGTCCTCCTCACCAGCCACCACCAGAACTGGTTTTCGAATGGCGCCCAAAAGGCCACGATGCTCGGTGCGGCGCGGAACGACACTATCGATCGCCCAGCAGACGGAGTCCGCCCGGGCTGCGGCCACGGTTGAGCGGATGAATTCCGCCACCTCAGGCCTCGTCCTTTCGGTCGTCGCACCGGCAAAGGCATTGATTGCGAGATCGACGACCGCTTTGGGGACTGTATGCTGTTCGCGCAGTACTGAAGTCATCTGTAAGAACTCCTTCTTCTGGGCCTCATCAGCCACCGAAGCTGTGCAGTTCATCAATACGGCGGCCCGTGTCCGGTTTGGATACAGGGCAGCGAATACGCCGCCCATCATTCCGCCCCAGGAGTTACCGAGCAGGACGCAGTCTTCAATCTCCAATTGATCCAGGATCTGGCTTAGACATAGGGCACATTCCTCAAGGGTGAAGTACCGGTTCAAGGATTCGCTTTCGCCGTGGCCGGGCGGGTCGATCAGAACCATCTGATGGCTGCTTGCGAAATGGTCGACCTGTCCCCGCCACATCTGCCCCGTCATCATAAGGCTGGGCCAGCAAACCATAGCCGGACCGTTGCCGACGAGGTGAACATTGATTTCCCCTAGCAGGGTGGCAATGCGTTGCTTGGGGAGGGTGGGAACGCGTTGGTGTTCGGTCGTCTGCATGACAAGCTCCGTTTTCAAGGTGGTGGTGCTCAATGGCGGGGCAATCTTCCGAAATGCTTCGGACGAGCTCCGTCATTAAAGTTCCCGACATCGCCAACTGCGCTCCCACGTTGGCCAACAAGTGCAAGCGACTAAAACAGAATCCTCGCGTAATAAACTTTGACGCAATTGATAACGTCCCTGGCTCAGGGTCTCGCAGGCAGGGTCCGGCTCGGAGGGGTTGAAATTGATTTTTAGGTCCAGTGACGTTCACCCATCCAAGCTCTTTTCCCAGCTTTCACAGTCACCAGAATGAAGACGATCAGGATTTGCCACCACCCCAAATTCAGTAGTTTTTGCGCTGCATTTTTCTATAGGTAACGGAGATCGCCTGCATTCGTTATGGAAGTTTGGCAGCGAACTGCTAGGGGATTCGCTAGGGAAATCCCCGGAAAGTCATCATTCCTCTAGACAACACCTGGCAGTTTCTTGATTTCTGGCTATCCAGCCAGGGCTTTGGCAGGAACATCGCTATCCAATAGAACTGCTAAACTGAGGCCATGGCAATGGTTCAGGCTAAGCCGATTCGTATCCTGAGCGTCGAGGATCATCCGGTCTTCCGCGAAGGGCTGCATACGATCATCGGCTCTCAGCAGGACATGCTTCTCGTCGCCCATGCGTCGAACGCGATGGAGGCCATAGCGGAATTTCGTCGCCATCGACCCGACATCACCCTGATGGATCTTCGGCTTCCTGGCAGCAACGGCACCGATACGCTCATCGAGATTCGAGGCGAGTTTCCGAAAGCTCGTATCATCATGCTGACAACCTCCGATAGCGAAGGGGACATCCAGCGTGCACTGCGAGCGGGAGCATCGGGCTATCTTCTTAAGAGCGTGCCGAAAAATGAATTGCTGGGCGTGATCCGATCGGTTCACGCCGGGCATCGGCATATTCCGCCGGAAGTGGCAGCTCGTCTCGCCGAGCACTTGGGCGATGACGATCTTACGACGCGGGAATTGGAGGTTCTTCGACTCATTCGAGATGGCTATCGAAACAAGCAGATTGCGGATCAACTGTCGATTGCGGAGACCACCGTTAACTTCCATATTAAAAACCTAGTGGATAAACTTCAGGCCAATGATCGGACCCATGCAGTCACCATCGCGCTCCGGCGTGGTTTACTGCAAATATGATCGCATTCCGAGGCCCGTAGAAAACTGTAGGATGCTGGCTGTAGATTCCGATGTTCTGCGAATGCCCCGGATGGAGTAGTGTTAAGGGGTCAGGGCAAAGCGCATTCCGGCGTCCGTGCCTGGGCACAATTGTAGATTCGGCGATCGCGCTGTACTCACAGTTTATCCATGTTCTTCGGGAGAAGGAGCTCAGGATTGGCCTTGAGCCCACTCGAAAGGCGCCGCGCAAACTTCACTCCCAAAGCGGAGTGGTTGAACATTCCTCACTGGCATTTGCTCTGCCTTTTGTTGTCTCTCTTCGCAGTAAGCACCGTTTCAGCAGTGAATTCGACTCGCCACATCTCCCAATACGCCCATACGGCCTGGAGGATTCAAGACGGAGTCTTCAGCGGCGCGCCGAATGCTATCACACAAACCACAGATGGATATGTTTGGATCGGGACGCAGGCCGGTTTGCTGCGCTTCGACGGCGTTCGATTCGCTCCATGGACTTTTCCAAATGGAAAACGATTGCCCTCCTCTAATGTCACTTCGCTTTTGGGCGCACGCGATGGGAGTTTATGGATCGGGATGGAAGGTGGTCTGAGCCACTGGGACAAGCAGGAGTTAACTAATTATCTGATCCAGCCGACACGCATCAATTCCATTATTGAGGACCATAGGGGAACAGTCTGGTTCGTGCGTACCCGGACAAGCGATGCGGCTGGAGGTCTTTGCCAGATCATCGGCACAGGCCCGCACTGCTATGGGAAGGCAGATGGAATTCCAGATTCCGGCGCATCCACGCTGGTAGAGGATGCCCTAGGTAACCTTTGGATCGCTGGCAATACAGAGGTTGTTCGCTGGAAACCAGGCTCATTCAGCACGGACATTTCAAAGCAATTGAAAATGAAAGAAGGAACTGACGGCGTGACCGGCCTTGCTGCCAACCCTGATGGCTCTTTATGGGTAGGAATCGCTGACGTTGGCCGCGGTCTGGGATTGCAGCAATTGGCGGAAGGTGTCTGGAAGCCATTTGTCACACCCGAATTGGATGGCAGTACCCTGCAAGTTCGAAGGTTGTTCTTGGACCGCGAAAACGCTCTTTGGATTGGGACATACAAGCAGGGTATTTACCGCATTAATGGCCGCAATGTGGATCATTTCCGTAGTGGCGATGGTCTTTCGAGCGATGACGTCTACGAGTTCTATGAGGATCATGAGGGCAATCTTTGGGCCGCGACCGCCAAGGGAATTGATTGTTTCCGTGACCTCCGAGTCGCTAGCTTTTCAAGGCGCGAGGGACTGAGTGCGGATGAGGTCGATTCGGTTCTTGCCTCCGGGGATGGCACTGTCTGGATAGGAACGCCCGAAGGTTTGGATACTCTTCATCAGGGCCGCGTGTCTTCCGTGCAAGCAAAAGGCTTGCCCGGGCATCTCATTACGTCGATGCTCAAAGATCGTGCGGGCCTATTTTGGGTCGGCATAGATAACACGATGTCGATTTACAAGAATGGAATGTTCAAAAGAATCGACAGGCCGGATGGCAGTCCGATCGGAGTAGTTGTTGGAATGACGGAAGATGTGGACCACAACATCTGGGTTGAGACCGTTGGTCCTCCCAGGATGCTCATTCGCATTCAAAATCTCAAAGTTCAAGAAGAGTTTCCGGTACCGCGGATGCCGCCCGCCCGCAAAGTTGAGGCCGATCCCGAAGGCGGCATTTGGTTAGGTCTCATGAATGGCGATCTGGCTCGATATCGGCACGGCAAGACAGAAATCTTTCCTTTCAAGCACGGAGAGGATTCTCGTGTAAATCAGCTCATTGTGAACTCCGACGGTTCCGTATTAGGAGCGACACCGCTAGGAGTTATCGGGTGGAAGGCAGGAAAGCAGCAAACCCTCACCGTCCGGAACGGTCTTCCTTGCGATAGTGTGTATGCGCTCATTGCAGATAGCCAAGGTGATCTTTGGCTGTATACGCAGTGTGGGCTCGTCGACATTTCAGGCTCGGAGCTGCAACGATGGTGGGGACAGCCCGACATCACGGTGCAGGTTAAGACTTTTGACGTATTTGATGGTGTGCAACCCGGCCGTGCTGCTTTCGGGGCCGCCGCAAGATCTCCGGATGGACAGTTATGGTTTGCAAATGGCGTTGTTCTGCAAATGATCGATCCAGTTCATCTGACTTCGAATGCACTAACTCCGCCTGTGCACGTCGAAGAGATCGTTGCCGACAGAAAGAGCTACCTACCTCGCGAGGACCTTCGCCTTCCCGCCCTTACGCGGGATCTCGAAATTGACTATACGGCGCTGAGTTTTGTAGTCCCGCAAAAAGTGCGCTTTCGTTACAAACTGGAAGGCCGCGACGCAACCTGGCAAGAATCAGGTACACGGCGGCAAGCTTTCTATAGTGACCTTAGGCCAGGGCGATACCGATTTCGGGTCATCGCGTGCAACAACGACGGGGTCTGGAACGAAGCAGGCGCAATCTTGGATTTCAGAGTCGCGGCCGCCTGGTATCAGACAAACTGGTTTCGAAGTCTCTGCGCCGTGTTCGGAGTCTTCCTCATGGTCGTTCTCTACCAGTTGCGCGTGCGGCAAATTGCAAGTTCCATCGGCATCCGCTTCGATGAACGGTTGGCAGAACGCACTCGCATGGCGCGGGACCTTCACGACACTTTCCTCCAGACCATTCAAGGCAGCAAGCTGGTCGCAGACGATGCGCTGGATCCCTCCACCGATCCCATGCGAATGCGTCGAGCTATGGAACAGCTGTCAGTCTGGCTTTCGCGGGCCATGCTGGAGGGACGAGCGGCGCTGAACTCACTTCGCACGCCGACAACGCAGACAAACGACCTCGCTGAGGCTCTTCGGCGAGTGACTGAAGACAGTCTCATCCCCAGCTCCATGGTGGTCACATTTTCTGTAGTTGGCGATGCCAGAGAAATGCATCCCATCGTCCGCGACGAAGTTTACCGCATCGCTTACGAAGCCATCCGCAACGCATGTACGCATTCGGCGGCAAGTCGATTGGAAGTGGAGCTCCGATATGCCAACGATCTTGCCCTGCGCGTGAGCGACAACGGCACGGGCATTGACCCGGTTATCGCAGACAGGGGCAGGGACGGACATTTCGGACTGCAAGGAATGCGGGAGCGTGCCGGTCGCATCGGAGGCAAGCTCACGCTCGTGAGTTCCTCGAGCTCCGGGACCGAGATGAACCTTGTAGTTCCCGGAGGCATGATCTTTGGGAAGCCATCGCCATTTCGACGATCTTTGTTTACAAAGATACGCAGCATCTTTGGCTCAAAACACACACCCAACCTGCACTGATCGCAATGCGCAGCGTTGTCTACGCCAGTGAGAGCCCGGAGTTGTAGCGCCATTCTTTGACACCCCGGCCAAATCTCTTTCTCCGGATTGCTCCTTTCTGCTGCTGGAAACACTTCGATCATCGAAAGAAAATTGTTTGCGTGGCGAATGCGTCTTACATGCGTGCGCAGACCTGCACAACGAACACAAGGCGGAGATAAACCATCGAGGCCAGCAGCAGCCAGCGCGCGGAAGTATTCGAGCGAACCACTACAAGCCTTATCGAGCGATCTGTCGTCGTGTGCGAAGGAGAGTATTTTTCGGCCGATGAAAGCTGGGTCTCGACTGAACGGTCGGCAGCGACGCCCGAAAGTTCGCGTGAGTTTTCCCGCCCTCTGGCCCTTCAGGGAAAAAACATGATCGAGCGTGCCTTGCGGGAAAGCAGAGGGCAGGTGTATGGACCGTCTGGCGCGGCCGCCCGGCTCGGCATGCCGCGATCCACGCTGGAGTCCAGGATACGGTCCTTGAAGATCGACAAGTATCGCTTCTGGGCTCCGAGAGCAGCGAACGGCGAGATGGTTTTACGGTGAGCGATCGAATGGACGCAGAAAACCTAGGGGAGTTGGGAACGCTGTTCGCGTCAGAAGCGCACGGTCGCCGCATAAGGTTGATGCGAATTGGTTTGCCCGCCACGTCACCTCGCTCGCGTCTATTGTTCTGACACAAATCGATCGAGTCCCGGTGTAGAAGCAGCGAAAGCGCTGATTTGCGTCGCGGACTTCGCGGCCGAATTGCCTGCAGAAAAATACAGGAGGAAAACTATCCCATCTGGGGTGGTGACAAATTCCAATCACATTCATTCTGATATCAGCCGAGTAATGAAACGGAATGGATACGACCAGAGATGAATGCGACGATGAATTTCGATTGCTGGAAAGGATAGGAAAGGGGGCCTCATGGCGACAGCAACGCAATTGGCCCTAACCCAAGGATTGGAAACCCAAAAGCGGAGTGGTACGTCACGCGAATTTGCAGAGGACGGCTTTGAGGGCATCATCGGTGTCAGCTCGGCTCTCCGACAGGTATTGGACCTTGTTCGGATTGTCGCGCCCACTAAATCGACTTCTCTTATCGAAGGAGAGACGGGAACCGGTAAGGAACTCATCGCGCGCGCCATCCACAAGCACAGCACGCGCAGCGATCGTCCCTTCCTGACACTGAACTGTGCAGCCATTCCTCTCGGACTGCTCGAGAGCGAGCTCTTCGGCTACGAGAGAGGAGCTTTCACCGGTGCGGTTGCACGCAAGATAGGTCGTTTCGAAGCTGCGGACCGAGGCACTCTGTTTCTGGACGAGGTCGGAGATATTCCGCTCGAACTGCAACCCAAGCTACTGCGCGTCCTTCAGGAAGGAGAGTTCGAAAGGCTGGGTGCCACGCGAACGCTGCGCGCCAACCTGCGATTGGTCGCCGCAACGAATCACGATCTAGCAGAATTGGTTTCGAAGAAACGTTTCCGGAGCGATCTCTATTACCGACTCAACGTATTTCCTATCCACATTCCACCGTTGCGAGACCGTGTAGGGGACATCCCCCTCCTCGTGACGCACTTCGTGAAAACATTCGCGGAGCAGATAGGCAAGCAGATTCCCGAAGTGCCGGCCGAAGTAATGAAAGCACTGATCAGCCATCCCTGGCGGGGGAACATTCGGGAACTGCAAAATTTCATTGAACGCAGCGTCATCCTTACTCCCGGCAACGTTCTCCAGCCGCCTCTGGCGCAACTGAAGCGTGTCGTCGAAGCGGAATCCCTTGCGCCAATCACTCTGGAAGACACGGAGCGGGAGCACATCCGCAAGACTCTCGAGCACACACGCGGGGTTGTCGCCGGTCCGAACGGGGCTGCCGCACGCTTGGGAATCAAGAGGTCGACTCTTTACTTCCGCATGCAGAAGCTCGGTATTTCACGTTGCGGCAGAAGCTTCCTTCCATTGAGTTTCTGTCCACGGGAACCCGGAGGTGGAGCATGAGAATGACCAACTCTCTTTCTGATAGCAGCCCGACGGCACAGCAAACGTTGGAGCGCGTGTCGCGTTCGTGGACCACGCAGCGCGATGAGAAACGACGCCGCATGCAGCTAGTCCAGCCCTGGATGGAAGGCCCCATACTACCCAAGACGAAAATCATTGAGGCTCTCGAAGCCCTCATCGTCAGTGGCGACAGGGTTGTGCTTGAGGGAAACAATCAGAAACAGGCTGATTTCCTCTCGCGGTCCTTGGTGAAAGTCGCTCCGAAGAAACTTCACGACCTGCATCTGATCATTTCCAGCATTAGTCGACCAGAACATCTCACGCTATTTGAGTTGGGCATTGCGAAGAAAGTGGATTTCGCTTTCGCCGGGCCGCAAAGCCTGCGCGTCTCACAACTGTTAGAAGATGGCAAGCTCGACATCGGTGCTATCCACACCTACGTCGAACTGTATGCCCGGTTGCTCGTCGATCTAGTCCCAAACGTA
>WNFR01006497.1_pt1 | contig 27863 bp, 22 predicted proteins | sample 5400221 | NCBI WGS metagenome assembly WNFR01 (sample SAMN13153357, study PRJNA577476) | soil metagenome | isolation source: 40 cm soil under Madrone tree | place: USA:California | collected 2016-06-14
CCAGAGCCACCCAAAGGTGCCTGCAGTGAGCAGTCCGTAAATGAGTCCATCGAAGACGTGTTTCAAGTTGACGACCCAGTCTTCACCCTTCCAAATGGCATCCTGGATCAGCGCCATACTATATCCCATGAAGCCAACCGTTCCGGCGATTCGAAATACTTCCAAATAATTCGTACCCGGCGCTCTCGTCCGGCCAGTCAAATAAGCGACAAAGATGCTCACCAGTAAACAGTAGAGGAACCACTTCACCAGATATTTTCCCATTGCCGGTGCGCCGCTTGGAAACACGGTTAGTAGACCGACCGGTCCTCGTTTGAATTTCTCCTGCATCTCCGGCGACTTCATCTCTTTGTGGGTGCAGAAGGGAAAATGGTAAGCGCGGCCCGGCGTCACGCCGGCGGAACGCAGTGCGTCCATGACTTTGCCTTCATCGGGGAGCTTGCGGTAATCACCCTTGTGGACAGGGATCACCATGTGGATGATCGAACTGGCAATGAAGACGATCACCGCGGAAAGCAGGATGGGAAGCCATAAAGTGGTTAGTGGAACCATGATTCCTCCTTATGTGCGACGAAAATGTGACAGGTGGGGGAGCGTAGCCCGTGCGGCCACGCCCGTTTACCTGCTCGAAGTGCGCTTGCGAACCAGTCTCTACTGCTTTGCCACAAACACGCTGAATGGCGATTGCGGTGGAACGACCGTCATTCCTTGTGTTACTACGCTGCCCCCAGCTGAAAACTGCAGCAGGTAATCGCCAGGCACTTCCGGCGAAAATTCAAAATCATAAGTCTCGCCAACACTAATTAGCTGGGAAGCATCTTGCAGAACTGCCTTTTGAGTGGGAAGGTCAGCTCCGTCCTTCGCGATGGCGCGCCATTTTCCTTGATGGCCTTCGTTGGTAAGGGAAGCGGTTATAAGAGAATCTAGTGGCGTGATGTTCACAATGCGGAAGCGGTAACTTTGCCCCGTTAGTAAGACCATCACAGGTGGTTGAGGGCTTCCGTTCAGGACTACTGGATCGTGCATCTCATTCGTCCCGTTGCGCCCGAGCACGAACACCTTGTCGGTCGCGGGATCAAATTTCTGACCTGGCTCAATTACTACGATTGCGCCGTACATACCCCCGGTCAATTGCCGCACATCATTCCAGTGCGTGTGGTAAATAAATGTCCCCGCTCGCGGCGGCGTCATGTAGGCCGTGAATGAACTGCCGGCTGGAATATAAGGCGTTCTGTGTTGAGCCGTGCCATCCCAGAGCGGGACCCCATCGTAATAGCTCTCAATCTCGAGCCCGTGCCAATGAATTGCGGTAGCTTCGTCTAATTCGTTGTGCACTACAATCGCGGTCCGTTCACCGCGCGTGATCACCAGTGGCGGACCGATCGGTTCAGTCTCTTTGCTCACCCCTTCCAGATAAAAACCGGGCCCAGCCGGAACATACTGCCGGGAGGGGCGTTCGCGTACGTACAAGTGTTTCTCCCCAGTAGCAGGCGGCGTAACCACCCTTGCGGGAACGATGTGTGCACCGTTGTCGCTGACCGTTATACCCATTACCAGCTCGCCCATTCCCATACTGTCGTCGTCCGTCATCACGTGTTGGTGAGCCGTTTCAGGAGGTCCATCCGGGCCATAGAGCCATGCGGCTCGGTAGCCCTGCATCATGTGGTCAAGTATGTGGCAATGGAAAAGCCAGTTCCCCGCGCGCTGGGGCATCCAGGTCATGTCGAAGGAATGTCCTGGAAGCGCCAGTTGAGTCACAACCATAGGCCGATCGGTGGGGGCGAAGATCTGTTCTGTTTCGCCATCGCCCATTGCGTCCACATAAAAATAAAAGCCGTGCATATGCATCGGGTGATCGAGAGGGGTGGCATTCACAACCCGCCAGTGTTCAGCTTTCCCAAGTTGGGCGTGCAGCCTTTCGGTATGCGGCCACGACTTGCCATTAATCGAAAGCACTCCGTCAAACTTAGAATTGAACAGATCGTGATCCCAGAGCTGGATTACGAAGATGCGGTCACTGCTATTGCTGTTAGGCGGGTCCACGATCAGCGCGGCCGACATCATTCCGTCTTCAGCGCTGTCCCTGGTAGTTGATGCCGAATAGAAATAGCTGCCCGGTGCACCCGCCGTGAACGTCACATCCTTGGTTTCCCCAGGTGCAAGCAGCAGTTCGTCATCCGGCTTGCCCGGCCTTTCATGCAAGCCATTTACGTGCGCCGCTACAGCCAGCAGATTATGAATGTGAGCGCGAATCTTAGTGCCTCGTGCGACTCGGATGAGCGGCCCTGGCGTCTGTAGCGGGTGCCCTTCTTCAGCAAAGGAATAGACCTTTATCGCTCGACCATCCTCCCCCTCGGGATGCCAAAGGCCTTCACGCAACTCCAAATGCAACGTGAGATCACCTGCCTCTAGTCGTCCGGCAGGAGTGCGATTATCATTCCCAGAAATGCTCGGTAGTGATGTTTGGGTTCCCAAGCACAATAAGGCGGAAAGCAGGATTAGAAGAAAAACGGCGACTCGCGCGCGGTGACAACACCGCACACGGAACTCCTGATGGCCAGATTTACAACGTGTCATAACTTCTCCTTCTTGCAGTTCCCTCGATCTCATGGACGGCTTCGAAACTCTGAGTGGCGGACAAATAAACGGCTTGGGCCAATGAACGGACGAACCTAACCGTACTGCCTTTCACATCCTCACCTGGTTTTTAAGTTGGATGACTTCGAAGCGGCGCAATTATACCTCGGTTTGGAGTTCTTGGAGGAGTGCCTTTTTTGACCAGCTCCGCGGTTTCAATGGCGCGGGAACTCTCGCCCGCAATCTCAACCTTGGGCCTTTAGTCGCTCAGTTGCCCAGCGTGCAGCCTCTGCAACCGCGGGATCTGGGTCATCAGAGGCTCGCTCGGCCACATACAAAAGTTGACGGTTGGCGCTGTTGCCGATTGCGATCAGCGCGTTCCGGCGCAGGCCGGAACGTTTGGCTCGCTTCACCGGAGAGCTGCGAAACTTCTCTCTAAATTCCTCTTCACTGATTTCGGCGAGAAGGGCGAGTGCGGGATTGACCAGGCCTTCGCGCGGCTGAAACTCCGGCTGGTAAGCGATTGGAGCTTTCCGGTTCCATGGACAAACATCCTGACAAATGTCGCAGCCGAAAACCTGTTGTCCGATTCCTTCGCGCATCTCTTCCGGAATTGACCCGCGTTTCTCGATTGTGAGATAGGAAATGCATTTGTTGGAATCGAGTTCGTAAGGAGCAATCAGAGCGTTCGTAGGACAAGCATCGATGCACCGCGTACAACTTCCGCAACGATCAGCCGCCGGAAGATCTGGAGTTAACTGAAGCGACGTGACGATCACACCGAGAAACAACCACGACCCAATCTTCTGGTTGATGAGGCAAGTATTCTTGCCGAGCCAGCCGGCTCCTGCATACTTCGCGTAGACACGCTCGACAACGGGGCCGGTGTCCACGTACGAGCGAGTCTGGACCGCTTCGGTCGTGACCAGTTCCTTGAGCTTGATTTCCACTTCGCACAAACGCCGCAGAACGGAATCGTGGTAGTCCTCGCGGCTCCATGCGTAGCGCGAAATCCATCCGTGCCCAGGGTTGTTGACCTCAGTCGAATATGGCTGATCGGTGTTGTAGTTGATGGCGCACACAATGACGCTGCGCGCCCAGGGGAACACGGAATTCAGGGAAGCGCGGCGCAGTTGGCCTGCCTCGTCACGCGCTTCCAAATACTTCATCTCTCCGGCGTGGCCCGCAGAAATCCACTCGGTAAAGCAGGCCAGCTCGGCATATTGCTGCACTGGGGCGATGCCGGTCAGGTCGAAACCAGCGTCGGCGGCCCACTTCTTTATCGATGCGGCGAGTTCAGTGCGCTGAGACAAGCTGCCACCCTGCTTATCTAATTATCTCGTGAAATAAGGAGGCACTTCAGAAAACCGGAAAGCGAGAGACTCTATTCCCGGGTCTTCTTCTTGATCTCGATGCTGAGGCGCTTAATTTTTTGATTCAACGTGGAGAGGGGGATGTGAAAGCGTTCCGCAGCTTCTGTCTGGTTCCAGTTACATTTCTCAAGCATGTCGATGATGATTTGCCGCTCGCATTCTTCCATGACGTCAAAGAGAGAAGCGTCACCCCGCGCTTCGATCAAAGGGAGCGTACCCCGTCCGACGATAGGATCGGGGAGGAGCTCCGGCCCGATCTCCGCGCCGGACGAAAGAACCACGGCGCGCTCAATCACATTTTCAAGTTCGCGGACATTCCCGGGCCATGAATAGCTCAGCAATGGACGCAGCGCTTCCGGCGTTGTGCGGCGTGGCTGCCGCTGATTTTCCTCTGCATACTTGCGTAAGAAAAATTCAGCCAACAGCGGAATATCTTCTTTACGCTGCCTGAGCGGCGGCAGATCGATGGTGATGACATTCAGGCGATAGAAGAGGTCCTCGCGAAACTTGCCTTCGCGCACAAGCTGGCGCAAATCAACATTGGTGGCGGCAATAATGCGAACATCGACCTGCAATTCGTGAACTCCACCCAAGTGCATGAACTTGCGGTCCTGCAGCACACGCAGAATTTTCGACTGCGTGTCAAGGCCCATGCTCCCAATTTCATCAAGAAAAAGCGTGCCGCGGTCGGCGATCTCAAATAAGCCCTTCTTAGAAGCAATCGCGCTGGTGAACGCGCCTTTAACGTGCCCAAATAAGGTGGACTCGAGCAGATCCGGCGGCATCGATCCTGTGTTGACTGGAACGAAAGGCCGGTCACGCCGCGGAGAATTAAGGTGGATCGCTTTAGCGATCAGCTCTTTTCCGGTGCCGCTTTCTCCTTGCAGCAGAATGGTTGAGCGGCTGGGGGCAACCTGCGCCACCAAATCGAAAATTTTCAGCATGGGCTCGCTCTTGCCCACGATATTCTCGAAGTTGTAGCGTTGCTTCAGAGCGCGCTTGAGCTGGATGTTTTCTTCTTCCGCACGCCGCCGCGCCACGGCTGCGCGAACGTCAGCCAGAAGCTTCTCGTTGTCCCAGGGCTTTTGGAGAAAATTGGCCGCTCCTGACTGCATTGCCCGCACTGCATCTTCCACGGTGCCGTATGCGGTAATCATGATTACGGAAATCTGCGAATCCAGCGCGCGGATCTCCGGCAGCAACTCGATTCCGTTGCGATCGGGCAGAGCGAGATCAAGCAGCACCAGATCGAAGGGGCGATCTCCTAATTTCGAAAGCCCTTCCTCTCCGTTCGCCGCGGCCTCTACTTCGTAACCCTCGAACTCGAGCAACGTCTGCAGAGACTCGCGGATCTCGACTTCGTCGTCAATGATGAGAATGCATCCCTGAGGCGAAGGGGCCGCTTCGCTCATGCGCCGCGAGATGACAGCAGCCTCAGACATTTACAGCCTTCCTCAGCAGAGGGAAATCAACATAGAAAGTTGTGCCTTCCTCGGCAGAACTTTCCACGCTGATTTTGCCAGCATGCTCCTGGATGATGCCGTAGGTCACGGAAAGCCCAAGACCCGTGCCGCGCTTTTGCCCATTTTGCGGCACGTTCTTAGTAGTGAAGAATGGATCGTAAATACGCTGGATGTGTTCCTGCGCGATTCCCAAGCCAGTGTCCGAGACGATTACCCGGACTCCGTCGCCGTTGGAAGTTACGATCCGCAGCGTGCCTCCGTTCGGCATCGCGTCCTTCGCGTTCAAGAACAAGTTCAGGAAGACCTGTTGTAAACGGCCTGCATTGCCCTGGATGGTTGGAAGATGAGAGGCAAGTTCATCCTGCACGCGAATCTTTGCTGTCTTGAACTGGTGCTCAAGCAAGCTCAAGGTGTCGCAGATAACCCGATTCACATCGACTTCAGCAAACTCCGCACCGCTGGTGCGCGAGAAATTGAGCAAGTTGTTGACGATCTCCGACGCGCGGAAAGTCTGCCGGGTGATCTTCTCCAGCACTGAGCTCTTGTGTTCATCTCCCTGGAGCTGTTTGGAAAGCATCTGCGCATAGGAAGAGATGACGGCAAGCGGTGTGTTCACCTCGTGTGCCACCCCTGCCGCCAACAGACCGATGGAAGAAAGTTTGTCGGCTTGCGAAAGCTGGTCTTCCAACTCCACCCGCTCGGTGATGTCATCCATGATGATCAACCGACCGACGACGTTGAACTTCTTCGTCACCAGCGGCGCAATGGCGACATTTACGATGCGCGTTTCGCCAGTCGGAGCGGGAAGCCGGAACTTGTACAGATTATGAATCCCAGGACTCTGCCGAACCCGCGAAAATTCTTCGACAAATTCCGCCGGGAAGATATCGCTCAGTGCCCGAGTCAGGGCCTGCCAACGGGGCAGTGCATACATCACTTCCATCTGCGAGTTCCAGGACTCAATACAGTCGTTCAGATCAACTGCAAGCACGCCCACGTTGATGGACTCGACGATGTTTTCGTTAAAGTCCTTGAGCCGTTCGTATTGTGCAGCCTTCTGCTCCAACGACGCGTACAAACGACCATTCTGGATGGCGATAGCCAGATAGCCCGCCACCGTTTCCAGCAACTCAACGTCCTCGCTGGAAAGGAAATCACCTTCAACGGTTTTTCCCAGACCAAGGACAGCGACCGTGTTCTTCTGCGCTCGACAAGGGATGTAGTAATTCAGATCCAGCCGCGCGATGGTCCCTTGTGCGGCCGACGTTTCTCGCGGGACAAAATGGGTGTTCTCGAAGAACAGATGCCCTTCGAGGGTCTCTGGTCTCTGCACGCTTAGAAAGCTGAGATCGAGACCGCTGGTCTGCTGAATGCCGAATGACTTCGACAGCGAGAAACTCCCCGGCTGTTCGCCAGCGAGAAAGATCGCCATGCGATCAACCAGCAGCGTCCGCGTAAGCCGATCAACAACCGCGGTAAGCATCTTGTCGAGATCGGTTTCAGCGTTCAGCTCACGTCCAAATTCAACTAGTGTTTGGCGATAGTCGTAGCGAGTTCGATAGAAGACCCTATCAATGCGGTCTTGAATCCATTTGCGCACTGGATCAGCTAGCAGCGCCGTAATTACGATTGCGAGCACTAGCCCAGTCGTGCCGGCGCTCGGAACGCGCGTATGAACTACCTCAGCCACGAGACCGATAACCGTGAAATAGACGCCTGCAATAGCCAGAGCGGCAAGGGTATAGGCGGCGCCACGCTTGAAAATCAAATCCACATCCATCAATCGGTAACGGAATATAGCGTACCCAAATGTGAGCGGTAGAATTCCAAGCGACAGCACCGAAACTTTCATCGCCGTGGTCGGCAGAATTCCGATCACGTACGGGATGACGTAAAACAGGGTAAAGGGAGTGATGGCCAGGATCGTCCCGCGCGTCAGCCATTTCAGTTGCTGACGCAGAATCGGCCGCTTGGCCTCGCGATAGCTGTGCAGCAATACTGCCGCAGCTGCAATGAAGTAAATCCCAAGATAAGACATCCACAAGCGGTCAAGTTGCCACCGCAGATTTTCGCTCGCCTGCGAGAAGACAAACGCGAGCGCGTGGTACGAAAACAGCAAAATCCCCGGCACGTAGATCGAGGGGATAATCCAGCGCCGCTTGCGAACAAAGCTGCTTTCTTCCGGGAATGTCAGGACGAAATGGAGCAGCAGCGCGGGTTGCAACATGTTGGCTGCCACGTTGCCCCAGTAAATAGACCAGTCAAACGAATTCAGCTTCCCGGTGAAATGGAACGCATGAAATGCGAAAGATACCAGGCAAAAAATGTAGAAGTGCGTAGAGCCCGGTGCTGTCCAGCGCCGGAATAGAACGTATAAGCCGATCCCGAGGTAAATCAGAGCAATCAGCCGCAGCCAATCATTCGAGGCACGTTCTCTAGGCACCAGAATTGGCGTTGCATCCAGAGAAACTCCACCGCGCAGTACCGAGTACGTAATCTTCGACCAGGCGCCATCCTGATACATCTGTCGAACGACGCCATCGACGCCCTTCACGGCATGTCCATCAACTGCCGCGAGTCGGTCTCCAGGCTTGATGCCGGAGCGCGCCGCGGGGCCATTTGCGTCAACTCGATCGGCAATCAGATTGCCGCCGCTCTCCACCCACCACACCCCGTCGTAGGGCGTTACAAACTGACTTTCTTTGCGAAAATTAATCCAGGCGAGCGTAATCGCAGCGACGGTGAACAGGGCCAGAAGCCCGGCGGTGAAACGAATTTGAGAGTCCCTGTTCATTCCAGGTTCACGCGATGCAGATTGAGCGCTTACACCCGTCCAAGAAGATTGATGCACGTTCTCTGCCAAGATCGCCGCTGGGTTGGACGAGATAAGTGCCATGATGGTAAGCGCTTCCAGAATTATAGAAGGCCTCGAACCCGCGAATTACGTTTTTTGGTAGGAATCTTTAAAATTTAGTAAGTAACTGCTATTGCAAAAGGTTATGGACGATATAAGCGGAAAAATAGGGGAGCCGGAGCTCCCCTTTACAGAAGCGATAGAGGCGATATCTACTTCAGTAGGAACCACACGAATTAGCCGGAGTTGTCTGGCATCGGAATATCCAATCTAAAATCGGAAACTCCTGAACAGGATTTGGCAGTGTCACAGGACCCAACAGGCAGCATCACGGAACAATGGATCCAAGTGGACGGCCTGCAAGTTCGTTTCTTGCACTCAGGCCATGGCACGCCTTTAGTTCTAGTACACGGGCTTCTCGGTTATTCGTCTAACTGGCGCTACGCCATCCCGCTACTGGCACAGAAGTACGAGGTCTTTGCCCCTGATTTGCCCGGTTCAGGGCTTTCGCAATGCAGTTCGGAACTGAATTGTTCCCTCTCGTCTGCGGCCGGACGGTTGCTTCGCTTTCTTGACGCTGTTGGGATAGGCGTCTGCGATCTCGTTGGAAGTTCCTCCGGCGGGGCGACGACGGTGATCGCTGCCGGACTGAAGCCTTCATGTTTCCATGGTTTAGTATTGGTTTCGCCCGCAAACCCCTGGTCGCGAATTGGCCGAAAACGACTCGCAATGTTACGGGTTCCCGGAGTAGGAGCCATTTTCCCGCCTCTGGCGCGATGGGCGAGGCCTCTGCAAGGCTACTTCATCCGCAGGATGTATGGAGATCCCGGCCGCGTTACCGACGAAATCCTCTCAAGCCACTTACTGCCTATCCGCAGGCGCGGCATATTGGAACATGGGGTGGGTATCGTACGCACCTGGTCGGCAGACATGAAGGCGATGGAACGCGCCCTACCCAGTGTGTCGAACATTCCGACTCTGCTGGTTTGGGGCAGCCGAGACCGAACAGTAGACCCGGCATCGGCCATTCCACTCAGTCGGTGTTTCGAATCTGCGGAAGTCGCCATCATCGAGGGCGCTGGCCACGTGCCCTACGAAGAATTCCCAGAGAAGTTCGCTCAGATCGTCTTAGATTTTATCGCCCACACTCATACCGCGCCCGCCGTTTCTGACCGGGTGGTAACCTGACAATCGGGACAAACGGTGCTAGGCTCAGCAAAGTTTTCGAGAATGGTATCCGTTGCCCAATCCATCCCAGCTAGCCGATTTACGAAATTGGCTACAAGTTTTCGAGCCGAGAATTCAGGCACCTGGCTCCGATTCCTGCTGGCGGCAGTTGGTCTCACGCTGGCCTTCGGCGCCGCCATCTTCTCCACTGCGGCCCGTGACGCAGGCAATGTCCTAGCCACTGTGGTTCTGGCAACCCTCGCGTTGCTGTTGGCCGCGGCAGTTGGTTTGGGAATAGTGCCTTATCTGGCGCGCAGGGTTGGAGCAAGAAGACTGCGCGAGGCGCTCGATTTTGAAGTAACCAGGGCAGGTGTGCTTTACGCGGTCGTCGTTCTGCTGATCGGTGTTGCAGCTCTGAACACCGGCAATAATCTGCTCTACATCATCGTGGCAGCGATGCTCGCAGCAATTGCCGTCTCTGGTTTTGCTTCCAGTATTTGTCTGTACAAGCTCGAGTTGGACCTGAAGATTCCTGACCACATTTTTGCCGGAACGGAAATTCCGGCAACCGTCAGTGTTCGCAATCCCAGAACGTGGGTACCTTCTCTTTCGGTTTCGGCCGTCCCAATCGAAAAAGATAAGCAGCGCAACCGCTGGCGTTGGGTGGCGACGACCTTCCCGATCCCCCCTTGGCGTCCTCCGGAACGGCAATGGCTCCAGCTTCCTGACCGCAAACTGCGCCGGATTACACTTGGCGAGCCCTCTGGCGTCTTTCACCAATCGGCCTATTTTCCATTGATTCCGCCCAAAGCGCAGTTGCAAGCGGATGTCAAGCTCACTTTTAGACGCCGCGGTCGATATCAGGAACGATTTAGCCTGTCCACGCGGTTTCCGTTCGCGTTTCTGGTGAAGACCCGACGCGTGGCGCTGGCGCGCGACGTCCTCGTTTATCCAGAATTGACGAACTCTGAAGATGTGGTTGAGCTTTTGCCAGTGCTAAGCGGCAAATTAGAGGCCTACTTGCGGGGACGTGGCGCTGATCTTTACCGAATCCGTGAGTATCTGCCGGAAGACTCGGCGCGCCATGTGGACTGGAAGGCCACGGCCAAATCGGGATCCCTGAAAGTCAGGGAATTCGCGCGCGAAGACGAACGCCGCCTGCGCCTTGTTTTCGACAATCCCGCGCCTGGAGCGCTCCCGCCCCATGCCTATGAGCGGATGGTTTCACTTGCCACATCGCTGGCGTGGCGCTTGACCCATGAGCACGTCTTCCTCTCATTTGTTTCACAGGAATACGAGGGCACTGGCGACGTATTTGGGTTTCTGCAAAGCATGGCTACCATTGTTCCCAAATCTGGGCCTTCGCTGTTAGAAACCCTCCGAGGCTCAACCGACTACAGCGTAGTCTTCACCGCCGAGAAACGAGGCACGATACCAGCCTCCATGTGGGCGACTTCGTACTTTGTATTCGCGGAATGACCTCGGGTCGGGTACAGCAAGTCCCCTCTTGCGGCAGCGGCAAATTAGGACTATATTTCACACCTGTCTCGTCAAGTTGGCGCTTGCATTCACTTCGTTCGAGGTGACTTATGCGCATTCACGACCTGGTTCGTGGGCAGGAAACCTACCGTGCCGACGCAAACCAGACAGCCTTAGAAATTGCTCAGGCCATGGTCGCCCGAAACATCGGGGCTGTTCCGGTGATGGAGAACGGTATTCTGGTCGGCGTTTTCTCAGAACGCGATCTCATGAAGCGTGTCGTGGTGGAAGGACTGGATCCGGCCACCATCAAGGTTGGAGACGTCATGACTCGCGACCCGCTAACTGTCTGCCCCCAAGAAGAACTGGAAACCTGCCGTGCTTTAATGAAAAAACACGGCTTTCGGCATCTGCCGGTCTGCGAAGGCGCGCAACTTGCCGGAATGGTCTCGATGCGCGACATTCTGCTCTATGACCTCGACGCCAAGGACGAAGAAGTCCGCATGATGAGGGCCTACATTCAGGCCGCGATCTGACCGTCGGAGACTATTCTCGTGGCTAAGAGTAACCATTACTATGGTTACCTCAGTTCATAGGACTGATGGGCGAAAGCTGCTAATGTTCCATCCAGAAATGGGGGCCATCGGGTCCCCGGATCGGAACATGACTAGCCCCCAAATCCAGCTTGCGCTGTGGGTCATCCAGCCCGCCTTGCAGGCGATGGTTGCACTCGTGGTGTTCCGCCGTAAGCTGCACAAGGATTTTCCTACATTTCTCACATTCCTGATCGCGCAGGTCGCAATTTTTGCCGTTGAGTATCCTCTCTACCGATGGGGTAGCCATGATGCCTACTTTTACGTTTATTGGCTTGCAAACTCGCTGAATCTCGTTCTCGAATTCAAGATCATTCATGAAGTCTTCCTTGATATCTTCCGTCCATACCACGCGTTGAAAGATCTTGGTACTGCGCTGTTCAAGTGGGCTGCGTTGATCATGGTCTTGGTATCAGTGGTTCTGATCTCAATCAGCCCTGGCTGGGACGTGCCAAACATCTCGGCTTTTCCTGGCGGCGACATAGTTTTGGCATGGCATTGGGTTTCGGCCTGATGGGGGCGGCGGAACTTCTGTCGAACGCCCTTTACTCAGGAATCCATATCTCGCTCAACATCGCGAACTCAATCAACATGCTGACGTGCAGTAGCGCCGCACTAATATGGTTGGCCTATTCGCTTCTAAACCGCCGCGGCGTGACAATACCAGTGTTAGTCCCGCAGCGTTGGGACGAAGCTTTAATGGATATGCAGCCCCACGATGAAACCGAATCATTGATTCCGATGTTCGAGCACATGGTAGACCGCGCTTTTTCGAAAGCCCAAGACACCCACGCCTAGAAGTCCCCGTTCCGGCCATCTGACGAAATCTGACCCCACGCCTGATCAAATCGGGAAACACGTCGCCTGCTCTTGACACGCCAGATATAATTCCACCCAACAAGGGTTTCCGCTCCCAGGGAACCCGCATGTAAGGAGAAAGCCATGAAACGTGCGGTCAGGACTTTGGTCCTGGTGGTAGCCGTGGCTTGCACCTGTATCGCAGCGGCCGCTCCGATCAGCACTAAGCTGAACGAAGGTGGTCCTATGCCAGTGTGCAGAGTCAATTGCGATAAGTAGCGCCTAGCCGTCTTGACGGTTGCGCGTTGTGGGCCGAAGGTTGCGAAAACAATCTCGGCCCTCTTTCGTTTTGAGGTTGTCGTACGACTAGGCCGCGAAATCTTCTGTGCCTAAGAGGTTCCGCAGCCGCTCCGGAGTATCCACTGGCGGTTTGCAGGAGAACCCCGAACACACCACCGCTACCGTTTTGCGTTGCTTGAGCGCTGGCAGTTGAGGAATCGTAGCTGCCAGCGAGGGTGGAAGGTTCTGATCCACCGCCTGGTTGAATTTGAGCTTAAGCACTGCCTGCCCAAACTTCGAGTTTGCGATAGCGGAGGCGTAGAGCCGTGACGCGCTTTCGTTCTCTCCCACGATCACAACTTGCGTGTGCGGAACAGAGACGTGTACTGCCGCAATTCCATAGCTCGCCGCGAAGAGCCCGAATTGCCCGGCACTCCCCGCTAGAAGTTCCAACGTCTGCTCCGCTTTCTCCCGATACGCAGGTTCATTTGTATAGCCGTGAAGCCGGAGAAGAGCGACAACAGCCATGGAGTTGCCGGCCGGAGTGGGCGAGTCCTGAAACGGCTTGCGCGGACTAGCGAGAACACCGAGCGACTCCGGCTTCCGCTGCGCGTCAAGAAATCCGCCTGACACAGAATCGTAGAACTTCTCAATCATGTGATCTGTGATTTGCCTGGCTACCCGGAAGTAGGTGATATCCGCAGTCGCTTCATAGGCATCTAGGCAAGCAATTGCGGTGAACGCATAGTCGTCAAGAAAGCCTTCTGAGTCCCGTTTTGCGGCTTTCGCGTCAGAGTAGGAAACCACATGATTCAGTCCGGATTCCGGATGCCACGATTCCGCAAAAATTCTGTCCAATGACCGCAATGCGAAGCGCCGCGCATCTGCCAAGTCCAGGACCGTGGCGGCTTTCAAATACGCGGAAATGCAGAGAGCATTCCAGCTCACATACACGGTCTTGTCAATGTATGGCGTCGGGCGTTTCAATCGAGCTGCATACATTTTTTGTTTGGCCGACTGAAGTAGCTCCCTTACCCGTTCTTGCGAAAGCTTCAACCGGCCTGCAATTTCTTCGACCGGTGCTCGCTGATAGAGGACGTTCTTCGCCGGATTGTGGTGCATCTCGCCGACTTCGTTGATGTCGTAATGCAGGCAGGCGACACTCGCCTCGTCTTCCGAGAGAACGGCCTTAGCCTCATCGACCGTCCAGGTGAAATAGTCGCCGTCGTCGTCCATTGAAATATCGGCATCCTGCGAGGCATAAAACCCGCCACGGGCGCGGTCGCTCAACCACTCGTCCATCCAACGAATGATGTCGCGCGCCACCCCCGCGAAAAATTCAGAGGCAGTCGCCTGATATGCGTGAATGTAATTCTTCAGCAGTTCGGAATTGTCGTAGGACATCTTCTCGAAGTGCGGCACAATCCAGCGCTCGTCGACGGAGTAGCGATGAAAGCCTCCGGCCAGTTGATCGTAAACCCCACCACGAGCCATCTTTTCCAGGGTCATGCTAAATACATGCCGAAGCTGCTCAGCTCTCGCTTGAGAAGAGTCCGTCGAGGGACGGGCGTCATCGGGGGCATCGTTCGTGTAGGGGCGGCCCTCCAGAGCTTGCCCTGATCTCGTCGAAGGGCCCGCCCCCCGGAGCGAAGCTCCGCGCTGGTATTGATCAATCAACAAATCGATCATCGACGGATGCGGAAATTTAGGCGCACTCCCGAATCCGCCGTGAGTCTCGTCAAACATCTTCAGCGCGGAGTCGACAATCTCCTGAATTACCGCTGGCGAGAAATCCCCAGTCTTGCCCGCGAATGACTCCGAGTGCGCGAGTGCTCCTTCGACCAGCTTCGCCTGCTCGACCACATCGCCATTCTTTTCCCGATAAGCATCGGAGATGGACATCAGCACGCGCCGGAAACTCGGCCGGCCATAGTTGTCCAGGGGAGGAAAGTAAGTCCCACCATAAAACGGTTTGCCGTCAGGCGTGAGGAACGCCGTGAGAGGCCAGCCGCCCTGCCCGCTGATGGCCTGCACCGCGACTTGATAGCGGCTGTCAATGTCAGGGCGCTCGTCGCGATCCACTTTGATTGCCACAAACCGCTCATTCACGAGCTGCGCAATTTCCGGATCGTCGTACGATTCCCGATCCATCACGTGGCACCAATGGCACCACACCGCGCCAATGTCGAGCAGGATTGGCTTGTTCTCGCGCTTTGCCAGTTCGAACGCTTCCTCACCCCATTCATACCAGCGGATCGGCTGGTGCATGGCCGAGCGCAGGTAGGAGGAATGGGCGTTGGAGAGGGAATTTGGGGCCGAGACAGGCATAACAACAGTCTACAGCCGTAGACGGCAGTTCGCCGGAATGGAAACCAAACCGCGCCGACTCCCAAACCTGGCCACTCTGGTTGCTTCATAGAGCGCCCTCACTTGGGTCCAAAGCAGGTAAATCCGTAGGGGCCCTGTTTGCTAACGTCTCCAATCCACTGGTCGGAATTAGCGGCCTTGTCAATGGCAGACTCTAACCCAAAGAGAGATTTCGGAGCACACGTGCAACCATGGTAGTGCTTCACTCGGTGAGTGATCCCGCTTACCTTGAGCTCAATAATTGCCGTGGGCATATCCGTGCATTGCCCGCAAGTGCACTTTTCCTCCGAATAATCCTTGGATATCGATAAGAATTTCGCTCGCCTGAACTGCGACAATAGCTCAGCGATGGATCTCATTTCGATTTGTCCATCTCGTGCTGCTTTCTCTTTTACATTTCGCTGGCCGCTGTACTCTACGCGCCCATCTCCATGAATCGTGACTGTATATGCTGGACAGGTGCCGTAACACGCGGTTCGCTCAAGACGAATTGTGAGTATCTTGAGGTCGGCATCAGATAGGGAGTTCAAATCAGGGGCTGGATCGCCCGGAGAAGAGATCGCAATATTGACCGTTAATAGTGAAGAGACAACAGCGAGCACAGCAACCGTGAATTTCCGAAATGCCATGCCTGCCTCCTCGCCACGAACAATGTCAATCATCAGACCACCTTGCGTTATTTGACACCCATTTGAAGCGGACAGTTCCTCGTCCCGTAATACGAAATGCAGGTGCTCCCGAGCGCAGCTTTAAGCAGTCGTCAGTTTCTTAACAATTCTGTAATAGAAATTTACTGCTTCAGCTAATTGTTTTTTTTCCATATACTCGCCTTCCGTGTGGGCCACGTGGATTGATCCCGGCCCAATCAACATAGGCTGTCCCCAGTTGCTGAGCGCGGGGATGTCGGTAGTAAATGCAGCGACCATCGTGGCTAATCCTTCAAACGTGCGCAGGCGCACGGCAGGGATTTCCAGCGTGAACTCGACCTTGGCGAGGTCCCCTAAGGTCGCGACAATTTCTCGTTTCAAATTATCCGCTGGTGCAACCAGCCTATATAGCAACTGCGCGCGGGCTTGGTCGGCGATCACATTGGGAGCGCGGCCGCCTTCGATCGTGCCGATGTTCATGGTGCAAGGACCGATCTCCGGGTCGGAGGGCAGCTTCATCTGTTGCAGGCGATGCAGCGCTTCGATCAGCTTGTTGATCGCTGACTCGCCGAGATTCGGGTAGGCGGAGTGCGCCATGCGTCCGGTGGCGGTGAGTTGAACGCGAAGCGATCCCTTGGACGCAATCGCGATGCAGTTCTCCGTGGGCTCGCCGTTGATGAGGAATTTGCATCCGTTGGCCTGCTGATTGGCGACTTTTGCGCCGGCGCTGTCGCGCTCTTCGCCGACCAGGAACAGCAGGCCGACGTAAAAGCCGTCGTTTTTCAGGACCTCGGCAGCTGCTATTTCCGCGGCAATGATTCCCTTGGCGTCGCACGACCCGCGCCCGTAGATCCGGTGCTCATCTTCGGATGAGGCAATGAACGGTGGCACTGTGTCCATGTGCGTGGAGAAGACAATCGCGGGATTTGGTTCTTGCGACGAAGTCGCATACACGTTGGCGCGCTCACCTTCGACCGGCATGCGTCGAGTGTTGTAACCAAGTCTTCTCAGCCCCTGCTCGAGGAAATGCCCCACCGGCCCTTCATTTCCAGTGATCGATTCGATGTCAACGAGCTGGCGCGTGAGTGCGACGGTGTCCATGCGAATCGAGGATAACAAATTGAATCATTGAATCATCGGATCATTGAGCGATTGAACACACGCGTTTGTGGTTTTCAATGATTCAAACCATGCACAACAAAGTCGTGTTCCATGCGATGAAAGTGCTGAACAGCTTCGGATTTCCTGTCCTTCGCTTCAACTTTCGTGGTTTCGGACTGAGCCAGGGAGAGCACGATCAAGGAGTCGGGGAAGCTGATGACGTTCGGGCCGCTCTGGACTGGCTCGACCGCGAGTTCGGCTTGCCCATGATTTTCGCCGGATTTTCATTCGGAGCTGCAGTGGGACTGCGAGTAGCCTGCCCCGACGATCGCGTGAAAGCTGTGATCGGGCTTGGTGTTCCCGTAGCCCCTGTCGAACAGCGCAGCTACGATTTAGATTTCCGGCATTCGTGCGCCAAGCCTAAGCTCTTTGTCAGCGGCAGTCGCGATCAGTATGGACCGCGAGCGAAGCTGGAAGCTCTTGTGAATTCGCTGCCCGAGCCGAAAAAGTTAGTCATTATCGACAGTGCTGATCATTTTTTTGAAGGCCGATTGCGCGAGATGCGAGAGGCAATCGAAGCGTGGGTTAAAACGACCCAATGAAAGAAGTCGTACGCCACATCTTCGAGCATGCCTTGCGCGAATCCAGCATCAGCGAAGCTTTCGCGCAACATGTGCACTGCGACCGAGGAGTCCTGCGGATATGTGAGGACCTTTACGACCTAAACTCCTATGGTCGCGTCTTCGTCATTTCACTTGGCAAGGCCGCGCACAGCATGCTGATCGCGTTGCATGAACAAGCTGGGGAACGATTTGAGGGCATTGTCGCCAGCCCAGTCGAGCCGCAATTCCAGGTTCGCGGCTTCCGTTATTTTCGTGGTGGACATCCCTTCCCAAATGCCGACTCCATTCGAGCAGCTGAGGCCATGCTGAAGTCACTGAAGACGCTAAATGAAGCCTCACTAGTTATTTATCTGGTGAGCGGCGGCGGCTCAGCCACTGCGGAAAAACCAGTCGATGACGAAATTTCGCTTGAAGATCTGATTCAAACCTATCGAGTGCTGGTGCATTCCGGCGCTCCAATCGGCGAGGTCAACGCGATTCGCAAGCACCTCTCGGCGATCAAGGGCGGTCGTCTCGCCGAGACTGCATATCCGGCGCAGCAAGTTTCAATCTTGGTGTCTGACGTTCCGGACAACATGCCCGACGCGCTCGCCTCCGGGCCGACTATGCCGGACTCAACGAGCGTTGAAGAATGCCATGCAATTGCGGCGAAATACGATTTAACAAAGCAGTTTCCGCTATCGGTGCAGGAACTCTTCACGCGACATGCGCTGGAGGAGACGCCCAAATCCGCTGACCCAGCCTTCGTCCGTGCGCGCTGGTGGACGATTCTGTCGAATTCCGCGCTGCTCGATGCCGCGAAAAATGAAGCCGAGCGCCAGGGCTTCACAGTTGAAATCGACAACAGTTGCGATGATTGGGATTACGCAAGAGCCGCGGACTATCTTCTGCAAAAGCTGTCAACGTTGCGCCATAAGGACGAGCGAGTATGTCTTCTGTCCGGCGGAGAATTAACCGTCCGCGTTGCACATGGCGGAACCGGCGGACGCAATCAGCAATTCGCTTTGTACTGCGCGGAAAAAATCGCAGGAGAAAATATTTGCGTGCTGAGCGCCGGTTCGGACGGCATTGATGGCAACAGCCCGGTAGCGGGCGCGGTGGCCGATGGAACAACAGTCCAACGTGCAAAAGCACGCGGGCTCGATCCTTCAACTCACCTCAGCGCGTTCAACGCTTTTCCATTGTTTGAAGAGCTTGGTGACGCGATCACGACCGGGCTCACGGGCAACAACTTGCGAGACCTCAGAATTCTCCTAGCCTTCTAAGCGGTCTTCTTCTTAGCCTCAGGTGGCGGCATCTTGGCCATCGCTTCTTCCTGCGCGCGCTGCATCTCCTCCTGCGACATGTCCTTGGTATGCGTCGCAATCGACCACTTGTGGCCAAACGGATCAGCGACCATGCCGTAACGGTCGCCCCAGAACTGATCCATGAGCGGCATCGTGACTTGCGCTCCCGCTAACACAGCGCGGTTGAACGCCTCATCCACATTTTCGGTGTAGATGTGAATAGTTACTCCAGTGCCGCCGATTGAAAGTGGAGAGAGTCCGCCAAATTCCGGGAACTCCTCGTTCAACATCAGCATAGAGTCGCCGATTCGCAGTGAAGCATGCATGACCTTTCCATCTGGCATGCGCGCGACGCCCAGAACCTCGGCTCCAAGCGCGTTCTTGTAAAATTCCAGAGCTTTATCTGCGTCACGGACGGTGAGGTGTGGGGTCAGAGTATGAAATCCGGTGGGAACAGCTTTCGCTTTCTCGGTCATTAGAAATCTCCTCAATCGCGAGATTCTAGCCGAAATATCTGAAATAAATGTTAAGAATTGTCAAAAGATTTTGGTGACGCCTTCTTTGAGGACCAGAACCCGCTCTTGAATTCCAGCTTCTCTGGCTTCCTGCTCAAGCAGTTGTAGGGGCTCGTCCATTGGCTCGTGTGAGAGGCGGAATGTTCCGTAGTGCATGGGTACCATCCATCTCGAATTGAGATCGAGGAAAGCGCGGGTGGCGTCGGCGGGGCTGGTGTGAACATTGCGAAACGAAGGCGGATTGTAGGCGCCAATCGGGAGCAGCGCAAGCTGCGGAGAGAGTCGCATCCCGATCTCGCGAAAGCCTGAAAAATAAGCCGTGTCTCCGGCGTGATACACGGAATGCTTTCCATCCCGCAGCACGTAGCCACCATAACCGCGGTGGGCATCGCGAAGAATGCGAGCGCCCCAATGCCGCGAAGGCACGTGAGTGATGGTTACATCGCGGTGCCGGTAGCTGCTCCACCAGTTCAGTTCGACCACGTCACGAAATCCGAGATCAGAGACCAGATCGAAAACATGTTCTGGCACGACGACTGTTGGAGCCGACCCGCGCCAGCGCTTTGTGTGCTGCACGAGCGCCCGCAGCGACGGCCGGTGCAAGTGGTCAAAATGCGCGTGCGTAATCAAGACGACATCAATCGGCGGAAGGTCCTGAATTCTTACCCCGGGCTGACGCAATCGCTTTAGGACAAAAAGCCAGCGCGCGAAGTTCGGATCAACAACGATATTTTCCCCGCCAACCTGCAAAAAAAAGCTGGCGTGTCCGATGAAGGTAACGCCCATTTCGCCGTCAGAAACCAGTTTTGGCTTATGCGATTCGCCCCTGCGCGGCGTGACTGCAGAATGCCGTACCAACCGGCCAAATGCTCGCGCGCGTTTGCGGAGTGCCGGATTCTTGAGTGCCTGTTTCAGCATGGAGTAGCGAGCTGTTACCTCTTAGCTCTTAACTTTAGCCAGCAATCAACATTGTTGGAAAGCTACTTTCATTTTACCAATCGCCAATGATTTGCTTGACCCACCGGGATTACGTCAGTTCTAATTCTCGTGGTCTTATCTGAAATCAGGAGTACACGATGCGAGTTGCATTTTTAGGATTAGGAATCATGGGCCAGGCAATGGCCACGAATCTGGTGAGAGCCGGGCACGAAGTCACGGTCTGGAACCGCACTCCCGGAAAACTGGTCGAGGGGGCGCGAGTGGCAGCTTCTCCGGCCGAAGCTGCGCAAGGTACCGAGGTTGTTTGGCTTTGCGTTTCTGATACTGCAGCGGTTGAGAACGTGCTGTTCGGGCCTAGTGGAGTTGAGCAATCACTAGCCGAAGGCATGATCATCGCCGATTCGAGCACCATCTCGCCCACAGCTACCCGTAAATTCGCCGAGCGGGTCGCACGCAAGGGCGTTCATTACGTAGATTCGCCGATGACCGGATCGAAGGCGGGCGCCGAGAGCGGCACATTGCTTTTCATGGTTGGCGGAGACGAGCAGGCCATCGAAAGACTCAAGCCGCTCTACGCTGCGATCGGTAAGAAAATCTTTCGCATGGGCGAGAGCGGCAAGGGACAATCCGCCAAGCTGGTGATGAATCTGCAAATCGCCATGATCTACGAAGGTTTCGCTGAAGCGCTCACGCTCGGCGCCAAGCTCGGAGTCGACGCGGGAAACTTGCTCCAACTTGTCAATGCTTCGATGGTGAAATCGGGAGTGGTCGAATATAAAGCGCCGTTTGTCTTGAACCGCGATTTTTCTGCGAATTTTCCACTTCGGCTTATGCGCAAGGACATCCTCCTCGCCCTGGAGGCGGCCAAAGAGGCGCGCGTGAAGCTCCCCGGCCTCGAAACTGTGGAAGAAATTTACGAAATGGCCATCGAAGACGGCCACGCCGATCTGGACTATGCCGCCACGCTACTATTGCTGGAAAAATGGGCGGGCGTGGAAGTCAAAGGGCAGGCAGCGTAGGGCCGGAGTGTGAGCAGAAATGCATCGAACGGAGAAATGTGCAAAGTGCGAGAGCTCCAACATAGTCCACAGGGCCGTGGTGCTGCCTCATTACGAGGGTGGGGAAGGCAAACTGAATCTCAGGGTGGACACCCATCCAACGGCAATATTCCGCAAGAAATCCGTTCGCTCCAGCTTGCATGCAGAGGTTTGTTCGTCTTGTGGATACGTTGAATTTTATGTCGACCATCCCGCCGAACTTCTGTTCGCATATCGAGAGTCACAGGAGAGGAATAACAGCAAGAGCCTTTACCTCCATTGATCCCACCGCCGCAGGGACGTGGGCTGAATGTACCCAGCCAACGAGTTCGGGTAAGATGATCCCCGCAGTCCTGACCTGCGTAATCTAAGAAAAAAACATGGCCGATTGCATTGGGGCAATTGATCAAGGCACAACCAGCACTCGCTTCATCATTTTTGATCGCGGGGGTCGCATCGTCAGCACCGCGCAAGAAGAGCATAAGCAGATTTATCCCAAGCCAGGCTGGGTCGAACACGATCCCGATGAAATCTGGCGGCGTACCCAGAATGTCATCAATAGAGCCATGGAAAATGGCGGCTTCGGCCCGCGCGACCTGGTGGCGATCGGGATTACCAACCAGCGCGAGACGACAGTCGTGTGGAACAGGAAAACTGGCAAACCTGTTTACAACGCGATCGTCTGGCAGGACACGCGCGTTGCGCCGAGCGTCGCCGAGTTCGCAATTCACGGTGGACAGGACCGATATCGCGGTAAAACGGGGCTGCCCCTTGCCACCTACTTCAGTGGCCTGAAAATTCGCTGGATCCTGAATGAAGTCGCCGGAGCACGCGCGCAGGCCGAAGCGGGCGACTTGCTCGCAGGCACAATCGATAGCTTCTTAATTTGGAATCTTACCGGCGGTCCGAATGGAGGCGTCCATCTCACCGACGTCACCAACGCCAGCCGAACTCAGTTAATGGATCTCGCCACATTGCAATGGGACAAAGATATCCTGAACGATTTCGGAATTCCCATACAAGCGTTGCCGAAGATAGTCTCCAGCAGTGAAGTTTACGGACACGCAGAGCTTCCTGCGATTCGTGATGCCCCAATCGCTGGCGATTTGGGCGATCAGCAGGCCGCGCTAGTTGGACAAGCATGCTTCAAGCCCGGAGAAGCCAAGAACACTTATGGTACGGGCTGCTTCATGCTGCTGAATACTGGCGAGAAAATTGTTCCATCGAAATTTGGTTTGATAACGACAGTTGCATACAAGTCAGGAGGGGATCCGGCCCGCTACGCCCTCGAAGGCAGCATTGCGATTACTGGCGCGCTGGTGCAGTGGTTGCGTGACAATCTCGGAATGATTGCCTCGAGCGCTGAGATCGAAACCCTTGCTGCCACCGTTCCCGACAACGGCGGAGTTTATTTTGTTCCTGCATTTTCCGGTCTGTACGCGCCCTATTGGAAAGATAATGCTCGCGGCGTAATTGCCGGTCTCACGCGCTACGTCAATAAGGGTCACATCGCCCGCGCAGTTCTGGAGGCGACTGCGTTTCAGACCCGTGAAGTGGTCGAGGCAATGGCGAAGGACGGTGACATCGATCTCGATTTTCTCCGCGTGGACGGCGGAATGGTGATGAACAATCTTCTGATGCAATTTCAGGCCGACATTCTGGGTAAGCCTGTAGTGCGTCCGCTGGTAAATGAGACAACAGCTTTGGGCGCCTGTTACGCCGCGGGCCTCGCAGTCGGTTTTTTCAAAGATACCAACGAACTACGTGCCAACTGGAAAGTTGATCAGCGTTGGGAGCCGAAAATGGACGAAAAGTCTCGTGAGCAGCTCTATCATTTCTGGAACAAGGCGGTCACCCGGTCATTTGATTGGGTGGAATAAACTCTTTCAGAGCTTACGGTCGGTTTCACATCGGAGGACTCAAAAGTGCATGGGCCATTTCTCGGCGAGTTCATGGGCACACTGGTTCTGATTCTCCTCGGCGACGGAGTCGTCGCCAACGTCCTCCTGAAAAAATCAAAAGGCGAGAATTCCGGCTGGATCGTCATCGCCACCGCGTGGGGAATGGCCGTGGTTGCGGGAATCTGCACCGCGGTCGCGTGTGGCAGCCCGGGCGCACACATCAATCCGGCGGTCACGCTTGCGGCGGCGCTGTTGTCCAAGAACTGGTCGAACGTGGGACTCTTCTGGGCGGCGCAGTTCCTCGGAGCTTTCGCCGGAGCAACCCTAGTTTGGCTGGTTTACCTGCCGCACTGGCGGGCGACGCCGGACAAAGGCGCGAAGCTTGCGGTGTTCTGCACACAACCGGCGATCCGTCAAATTCCTGCAAACCTGTTGTGCGAAATTATTGTTACCGTTTGCCTGATTGTTGTTGGCTTCAGCTTCGGGAGTAAGGAACTGGCTCCGGCCGGTTTGGCACCAGGATTCAGTCCGTGGTTTTGGGGAGTACTGGTGTGGGTCATCGGATTGAGTCTGGGTGGGCCGACCGGATACGCAATTAATCCCGCTAGGGATTTTGGTCCGCGCGTTGCGCACGCCGTTCTGCCAATTAGCGATAAAGGAGGTTCGGATTGGGGATACGCCCTGGTGCCGATCTTCGGCCCGCTCATCGGTGCCGGTCTTGCCGCTGTCATCATCAAGCTGGTGGGAATCATTTGATCTTTTCGAGAGAAAGCCATCCAGTTCACCCGACCCCTGTCGTGCCCAGGGGGCCTATTCCATGAATCGAGCCGAGATGTGGGACCGCGTACGCGCGCATTCCAACCCCTGGGACATTATTGTCGTGGGAGGCGGGGCCACCGGCGTTGGTGTAGCCATCGATGCCGCGAGTCGCGGCTATGACGTGCTGCTTCTCGAGCAGAGCGACTTCGGCAAGGGCACATCCAGCCGCAGCACCAAGCTTGCTCATGGCGGCGTCCGTTATCTCGAGCAGGGCAACATTGGTCTGGTGATGGAAGCGCTCAAGGAACGCGGCCTGCTCCTGCAGAACGCGCCGCACCTCGTGCACGATCTCGCTTTCGTTGTTCCGAATTACGACTGGTGGGAGGCGCCATTCTACGGCCTGGGGCTGAAGCTGTATCAGCTTCTGGCCGGCAAATACGGATTTGGCAAATCACGCCTGCTCACGCGCGAGGAAACATTGGAGCGCCTGCCGACCCTCAAGACCGAAGGCTTGCGTGGCGGTGCGATTTACTACGACGGTCAGTTCGATGACGCGCGCCTGCTCGTTCACATGGTCTTCACCGCGTTCGAGCAAGGAGCGACTCTGCTGAATTATGTCGAGGTCACGGGATTAACCAAAGATAGCCAGGAATTCGTCGATGGCATCATCGCGCGCGACGTCGAGAGCGGCGAGGGGCTGCGCGCAACCGCCAAGGTAGTGATCAATGCCACCGGCGCGTTCAGTGACCGGCTGCGGCGCGCGGCCAATTCCACTGTTGAGCCGATGATTGCTCCCAGCCAGGGTATTCATTTGGTCTTTGGACCAGAGTTCTTGCAAGCTGAAAGCGCGATCATGGTCCCGCACACTAGCGACAAGCGTGTGCTATTTGCGATCCCATGGCACGGTCACACTCTCGTCGGAACCACCGATACTCCGATTTCCAACGCCGAGCTTGAGCCGGTAGCTATGGAGCAGGAGGTTGAATTTGTTCTCTCCACGGCAGGGCAGTATTTGATTAAGCCGCCGACTCGCAAAGATGTACTGAGCGTATTCGCTGGCATTCGGCCGCTGGTGCGGGCCTCAGGCGTTTCCAATACCGCGGCCCTCTCGCGCGATCATGTAATCCATATCGACAGCTCCGGCTTAATGACAATCTGCGGAGGCAAGTGGACCACCTATCGTCACATGGCCGAGGATTGCGTCGATCAGGCGGCCACGCTGGCACAGTTGCCGGACCATCCGTGCGTGACGCACCATTTGAGCATTCACGGAGCTCACAACTCCGCCAAACAACTCGGCTCGCTGTCGGTCTATGGCATAGACGCGGTTGAAATTCAAAAACTGATTCAAGAGGACCCTCACCTTGGCGAAAGACTGCATCCAGCGCTGCCATATGTGCAGGCCGAGGTAATCTGGGCGGTGCGCCACGAAATGGCGCGAACTGTTGAGGACGTTCTGGCTAGACGTACTCGCTCCTTGTTCTTGAATGCACGCGCCACTTTGGAAATGGCTCCAGTAGTTGCGAATTTGATGGGATTGGAACTTGACTGGGACGAGAGCGCCCAAGCCAGTCAGTTGGAGATGTTTCGGCAGGTTGCCAGGAATTACTTGCTGCAGGAATAACTTAGATGCAACGTTCGGATTGATTGCACCCAATTTTTTTCCGAGCGTCTGTCTCTTTCGGACGAAGTAAATTTTTCCAAGGAGAAAATCATAGCCGAGTCGATTACGTACCCTTCACTCGACGTGTAGGCTTTAAACTGTATCAATATAGAAACTAACTTTATGCGGCATTTTAGTTGCGCTACCTTTCTCCTAATAGCTGGGATTTTTGTGTCGGCTCAAACCCTGAAAACGCGTCCAGCCGAGCCTCCGAAAACCTTATCTCCGGCAGTACCAAAGACTCTTAGCTCTATACCGCTGACAATAGGTGCAGATACCCCTCTGAAGGTAGTGCTCGATCAAGATGTGCGAATTCAAAAGGTCGGCCAGCCAGTACACGGCAAGACTACCGAGCCGATCTACGCATTCGACAAGCTGCTGATACCTGCAGGAAGTGATGTCACGGGCAAGATTGCTGAAATCGATCCAGTCTCAAACAAGACGCGGACGATGTCAGCGTTGAACGCTGACTTCTCGCCGGATCGCCGCGTGCGCGTTCAGTTCGACGAGTTGGTGCTTGCCGATGGACGGCATCTGCCGATTCACGCTCTGGTCGCACCGGGATCAACATCGGTTTTGCGCTTTGTGTCCGCGAGTGATGAATCGAAGCAAGGAAATGTTGCTGCCGGGAAGAGAGCCGCCAAGGGGAAGATTGCTCAAGCCAAAGAAGGTCTAAAACAGCAAATTGGAATGGTTAAAGAACAGATACACGCGCCTGACAAGATGCACCGGTTAAAAAAGCTGGCCGTCGCTCAGTTGCCATACCACCCCCAGTACATGGATTCGGGCACGAGTTTCATCGCCGATGTGCAGGAGCCCTTGATCTTTGGCAGCGAGCAACTGAAGGCGGAGTCGCTTACGAATATCGGGACACAGCCTCCGTCGGGAAGCGTGGTACATGCATGGCTGACCACACCGTTGAGCTCAGCAACAAACAAAAAGGGAGATCCAATCGACGCGGTTATCAGCCAGCCACTTGTCGTTTCGGATCATCTCTTCTTGCCAGAGGGAAGCCATCTCAAAGGCACGGTTTTGCAAGTCAGGCCGGCACGCTGGCTTGGCCGGAACGGCCAACTGCGCATCACCTTTCACCAGGTTGTCCCTCCCAGCGGCCTGCAACAGGAAGTCGAGGCGACGCTGGAGGGACTCGATGTCAGCAAGGGCGAGAACCTCACACTCGACTCCGAGGGCGGCGCACAAGTTACAACGCCGAAGACAAGATATCTGACGACGGGTATCGCCGTGATCTTAGCCGCTTCGTCCGCAGCACCCGACGGCGATCGCGGACTCCATCATGGCGGCGGAGACATGGGAGGAGGCGCAGCCAACGGAGCGTCGGGATTCAAACTAGTCGGCACTCTCGTCGGTGCCTTTGCTCACTCGCGCGTAGTCGCCACTGGCTTCGGCACGTATGGGGCCGCAATGTCCGTGTATTCGCATTTTTTAGCGCGGGGACGCGACGTTGTTTATCCGAAAGATATGTCAATGGTTCTGGAGCTTGGCAAGCGGACCAAGGAGTCTGTGAATTCCGGTAACCCTATGTCCTGGCTGAATTTGCCAACTCACAGGTAGTGTCTCAATTTGGCTGCTTGCAATTTCGTTCTCGGATCTTGCAGGTAGGCGCGTTCAGTTGATCCGACTGACCCTCTACCTGAGCGCCAATGGAACAGCTGTGACCTTCAGACTATAATGTTCCGAACCAATGCAGGGCGGAAAGCCAACGGCGCAAGCTTCGCACCCGACTGCAAGCGTTCCCCGGTGTCGTTACCAATTGGCAAGCGAGATGGCAGGATCTTGTAGATGGTCGGCAACTGGCGGCTGAGCTGCAGAAATAAGCTTTGCATATTACCTTTGCTAGTTCAACCAGACCCTCTGCTCTCGGCGGGAATCATCCTCCATGCAAGAACGCAGCTTGCCGCAGCGAGGCCCATGCAAATGAGCATCACCAGCCGGAATGCGGCTATAAAAGCGCTCGCGATTCCAGACTTTATTGTGGCGGTCGTGTTCTCATCGAGGCCTGCGGGCAGATTCAGAGCGGCAAGCCTCGTCTCGCTCGCCTGAATGTTGCGAAGAATATCCGGTGGAAGTGGAAGTTTCGCCAACCCGTGATTCAAGTGAGAACTGAATGAGGCCACCATCACAACTCCGAAGACGGCAATTGCCAGCACGCCCGCAACTCGGGCAACGGCATTATTGATTCCCGACGCTGTGCCGGCATGGTCCTGGTCCACTGAACTCATGACGACTGTCGTCAGAGGAGCGACAGTGATCGCCATTCCTAAGCCCAGAACGATGAAGCCAGGAAAGAATGTCTTCCAGTAGCTTCCGCCGAGTGACGCAGCCGCAAAGAAGGCGAAACCAGAGGCAGCGATGAGTGGCCCCACCACCAACGGAGTTCTTGGACCATAGCGATCAACCAGTCCACCAGACCAACGCGAGAGT
>WNFR01001112.1_pt1 | contig 27861 bp, 30 predicted proteins | sample 5400221 | NCBI WGS metagenome assembly WNFR01 (sample SAMN13153357, study PRJNA577476) | soil metagenome | isolation source: 40 cm soil under Madrone tree | place: USA:California | collected 2016-06-14
CGTTGACGATCTGCCGCGCCGCGATCGTGAACGTCCCGCCGTGGAGACGATCGGCGATGCGCGCGCCGCGGAGCTGCGTCCCCTCGTGGAGGAAGTCGACGACGCCGAGGTAGTTGCCGACGACCGCGCCCGCGGCGACGGCGGCGAGCATCGTCTCGAGCGTCAACCGCGCGTCGTCGGTCCAGCAGTCGTAATAGTGCAGCGCGCCGCGCAAACCCTCGGTCCGCAGGCGCGGCTCGTGGCGCACGGTGACGCGCCGGCCCCACGAGCGATGGCGCGCGATGTTCCTGAAGGCGGCAAGACCGTCGTACACCCACAGACCCGCCGTCAGCCGCAGCCGCCCGACCGGGTCGCCGTCGAAGACCGGGAACACGAACGGCATCGGCTGCACGAGGTGCGGCGCCAGATGGCGGCGCAGGAGGTCGCGCTCGCGGCTCGCTTCGAGCACGAGCGCGAACTCGAAGTTCTCGAGATAGCGCAAGCCGCCGTGAATCAGCTTCGACGACTTGCTGCTCGTCCCGCTCGCAAAATCGCCTTGCTCGACGAGCGCCACCTGCAGCCCACGCATCGCCGCGTCGCGGGCGATCCCCGCGCCGTTGATGCCGCCGCCGATGACGAGCAGATCGAAGGTAGGCGTCGCGAGCGCCTGTGCAATCGCCGCGCGACGCGCTCGCAAGGCGCCCTCGCTCATACGCTCGGCGCTTTTATCATACGCGCGCCGGAACCCGCCACCCGCGATCGCGCCAGGCGAGGCCGATCGCGAGGTCGGCGACGTTCGTTCCCGTCGGTCCGGGACGATAGAGCGCGCCGATGGCGGCGAGGAGCGGATACACGTCGTGACGCCCCATCGCCTCGTCGACGGATCGTCCCGCACGCACCGCGCGCGCGACCGTCTCGCCGTCGACGATCGCACCAGCGGCATCTGTCGGTCCGTCGATGCCGTCCGTACCAGCGCACAAGAGGAGCCACCCCCGCTCGCCGGCGAGGAGCCGCGCGACCTCGAGCGCGAGCTCTTGATTGCGCCCGCCGCGCCCGCCGGCGTCGCGCCGACTGAGGCGGACGGTCGTCTCGCCGCCGGCGACGAGCACCGCCGGCAGGGGCCCGCGCGCCGCGAGTCGCAACGCGCGCAGGCGGGCCGCGAGACGGCGCGCCGCATGCGACGTCGATCCACCGAGCGGCCGACGCAGCCGCACGACCGGCGCGAAGCCATGGTCGCGCGCGGCTCGTGCGACCGCCGCGCATGCGGTCGCATTGCCGGCGAGGAGGAACGTCGGCACGGTTGCGCCCATCGCCGCGGCGGTGGACGGACGAACCTCGCGTCCCGCGCGATGGTGCGCGCAACGCGCGAGATGACGCCGCACGCGCGCCGGCAACCGCTCTTCGATTCCGTACGCGCGCACCACGCGCAGCGCGTCCGCGAACGTCGTCCGATCCGCCACCGTCGGCCCCGAGCCGACGATCGCAAGATCGTCGCCGGGGACGTCCGACAGCACGAGCGTCACCGCCGGACGGCCGGCGAGACGCGCCGCCAGGCGGCCCCCTTTGACCGCCGAGAGATGGGCGCGCACGCAGTTCATCTCGGCGATGCTGGCGCCGCTCGTGAGCAGGAGCGCGTGCGCGCGCCGCTTGTCGTCGAGCGTGAGACCGCGCGCCGGCAGGACGAGCAAGCTCGACGCGCCGCCGCTCACGACAACGAGCACCGCGGCACGCCGGTGTCGCGCGACGAGGGTCAACAGCGCGCGCGTCGCGGCGGCGCCACGCCGATCCGGCAGCGGATGGCGCGCGAGTCGCACGCGTACGCGCCGCGTCGGGCACGTGTAGCCCGGCGGCACGATCACGAGTCCGCCCGTCACGAGAGGCGCGAACGCCGTCTCCACCGCAGCCGCGATTCGCGCCGCCCCCTTTCCCGCACCGACCACGAGCAGGCCCGCGCGCCGCGCGTGCGCGAGGACAGGCGCGAGCGCAGCGTGCTCGCGGACGAGCAGGTCGTCGACGAGCAGCGACGGCTCGAGGCGCGCGAGCGCCGCCTCGAAGAGCGCCGTCAGCGCGCGCCGCGACGCCCGCGTCACCTTGCCTGCCTGCCGCGCATTCTGTAGACAGGCCGCACGTCGCGGCTGGCGGCATGGAGGATCGGATGCATCACGAGCTCCAGACGGAAAATCTCTTCGACAGCTTCACCGGCGTCTGGAAGCGCGTCACGACCGAGCCGCGCCGCTTCTTCGAGGAGATGCCGGTCACGGGCGGCCTGCAGAGCCCGTTTCTCTTCCTCCTCATTTGTCTCGTGATCGCCGCCGTCGGGTTTCTGGTGATCGGGCCGCGCGCCTTCGCGATCTGGATCATCGTGCTCGGCATCGTGCGCGCGTTCGTCGGCGCGTTCGTCTTGATGGTCATCGCCCGCCAGATCTTCCGCGGCACGGGCGATTACGAGGCGACGTTTCGCGTCCTCGCCTACTCGAGCGCCCCGATCGCGCTCCTCTGGCTGCCGATCATCCGCCCCCTCGTGCTGCTGTACCTGCTCTTCCTGATCATCATCGGCCTCGAGCGCGCCCACGGCTTCGACGCGACCAAGTCCGTTCTCACGATGCTCATCGCCGTCATCACCGTCGGGGCGATCGTGTGGACCCTCGGCTGGAGCCACATGTGGCTGCCGGGGCCGTATATGGCGCGCTGCCCTTGACGCGGTTCCTGCCGGCAACTGCTCGCGCGGGAGGGAACGCGGCGCGCGGCCGGACGTAGACTTTCTTCCGGCAGGCCGCGTGCCGTGTTCGCTCCGGCGCGCGACCTAGGTGCGAGCGTCAGTGGCTGTCTTCGTCGAGGTCGGTCGTGCTGAGCCGGCGATATGCGCGGTCGTCCTCGCCGCGCCGATTCTGCTTCGCTTCGATCTCGCGATCAGCCTGGCACTGCACACAGAGGCGCGTGAACGGCATCGCCTGGAGACGCCCCTCGGCGATCTCCGCCTCGCAGGTCTCGCACATGCCGTAGGAGCCGTCCTCGACGCGCTCGAGCGCGTCTTCGATCGCCTGCAGCTTGCCGCGATCGCGATCGGTCAGAATGAAGTTGATCTCGCGGTCACGCGCCTCGCTCGCGAGATCGTACGTATCCATTCCTTCGTCTTTGGACGCTTCGCGTCCCTGCTTCAGCTCCTGCTGGATCTCGGCGAGCAGCTGCTTCTTCATTTCGAGCAGCGTCTCGCGTGACTTATTCAAGAAGGCTTTTCGCATCGGGTCCTCGTAGGGAGGGCGGATGGTAAGGACTAGTCGCGCCCGTGTCAATTGGAGTTTGCCCCCGTGCGCGCGGGCGCTTCGCGCCCGTGCTCCGATGGGCGTCGCACCGCGGGGCGCGACCCGCGGTGCTCCCGGCGCGCTGCGCGCCCCGGGTCGCGCCAGATGCTCCGATGGGCGTCGCACCGCGGGGCGCGGCCCGCGGTGCTCCCGGGACGCTGCGCGCCCCGGGTCGCGCGCGCTCGGTGGTGCGATGCAGCCGTTGGGACGGTGGGCGGGGCTACTCGGGAGGATCGGCGACGTGGATGAATGTTGCTGAGCCTACGGGGATGGCGGCGGCGGTTGCTATGTGCCGCAGCAGGGTCAAGAGCGTGGGGACGAGGGCCTCGCCGGATGCTCCGAGGAGTACGGCGGCGGCGTGCAGATGGCCGAGCTGACGGCGTATCTGGAGACAGACGAGCGGCGTCGCCTCCGCTGCGCGGTCGGCGCGCGGATCGCGCGGAGAGAGGACCAAGCTGTTGCTGTGCTCGCGGCCGTCGTGCTCGATCTCCGTGCGCAGACGCGCGACGACCGTCGCCACCTGGTCGAGCTCGCCGCAGTAGCGAAGCAAACGCTCGCGCAAGAGCGGCGTCGCGGCGAGAATTTCCTCCGCCGTACCTACCGGCCGAGAGGCGACGTCGACGATGTGCCGTACGTAGATCGGGCTCTCGAGCCGGTTGCGCTCGGCATCGCGGCTCGACGCGCCGTACGAGAGGGATGCCTCCTCGTCGAAGATCTCGAGCCGCGGCTCAGGCAACGTATGGGCGCGGGCGACGGCGTGCACGCCGCCGCGGATCGCGCGACGGACGTTCTCCGCGTCGTCGCCGACGCGGAAGTTGTTGGAGATCGAGCAGAACCACAGGTCACCGAGCGGCAGCCCGCTGGCGTGCGCCAGCGCCCCGCCCCAGCCGCGCGCAATGCCGAGCGCGTTCTGCGGCAGGCCGCCGTAGACGTCGTGACTGCGCGCGACCTGCAACGTGTGCAACCGTCCAGCCCAGCGGAACCACAGGTCGAAGACCAGGCACGGCCGGTGGTGCGCTCGCGCTGGCAGATCGACCTCCGGTACCCAGCGCTGATTGACGTACACGCGCGTCGGATCGGCGGCGAGCGCTTTGCCGGTCGCGGCGATCTGGTCGAAGAAGTAGTGGCACGTGCGATCGCCGTAGGTGTAGTCGCCGCGCGCGCGCACGTCCGGCGCTGCGGCAAGGAGCTCGGCGGCATAGTGAGCGATGTGCTCGTCGCTCGCGGGGTACGCGTCCGGAATCGTCATCGCTCCCATCTCGGGGACGCCGAAGAGCGTGCACCAGCCCTCCGCGACACGGCCCTTTTGCGTCGTCGTGAGCAGGCCCTCGTCGCGGAGGTGCGTCAAGCCGCGTATCCACGTGTCCTCGAGGGATGCGCCCGCGACGACGGTCGCGGCGACGAGATGGTGTCCGACGTTCTTCCGCGCCTCCGACGAGAGCCCCTGCCCTTCCTCGAAACGCAGCCCAGTACGCAGGGCGAAATCGGCGCGCGCGATCTGCACCGCCAGGTATGCGAGGTGCTGCGCGCGCGTCTCGTCGTCACCGCCGACGTACGTGCCGCCGACGATCGTCGCGAGCAGATCTTCCGCGCTCCGCCCGACGAGCGTCTCGACGTGGCGGCCGCCGGCCTCGTGGTAGTCGGCCGCGAGCGTCCCCTGCTCGTACGCGACGTGGATTTTGAAGAAGCCGGTGGGATCGAGGCGCAATGGTGAAGCGCGCGCGATGATCGCGTCGGTCGCGTGTCCCCCCGCTACGTCGAGTGCGCCCGTCGCGTCGTGTGCCGCGGTGGCGACCGCGCCGTTTACGTCGTCTGCAGCCGTGACGATCGCGCCCGTGCCGCCGTCTGCGGCAGCGGCCCCGGCGGCGCGGTCGGCGACCCGCGCGGCGTCCTCGGGGAACTCCGCCGCGAGCACGGCGCGTTCCGCGGCGAGCCCGAGCGCGACGAGACGCGACGCGAACACGCCGTCTTCGACGACGAGCCTGCGACGCAGCACCTCGTGAATCGCGCGCTGCGCCCGTCCATCCGCCTTGCCGGTGGAGACGATGCGCAGGATATCCGGCCGGTCGTGCTCGACGACGAGGTCCGGGCCGCGCCGCGCGACGCGCAAACCCGCGAGCGGCTCGAGCGCGCCGGGCGGCACTTGAATCATCCGCGGCCGCCAGCGGTAGGGATCGATCTCCTCCAGGACCCGCCAGGACGGGGCCGCAACTGAGCGGACGAGTCCCGGCAGGCGGCGCTCGACGTCGGCGAAGAATGCCGCCGGGTCGAGCGCGCCGCGCGCGTCGACGATCTCGAGCTCACGGCGGCGGAAGCAGGTGATCTCCTCGTGCGTGAGCGTCGCCAGCGCGTCGCGCGCGAAGATTTTCGCGGCGCGGCCGTCGCGCTCTTCGGGGATGACGTGGCGGCCGTCGTCGACGCCGTTCGCGTAGAGACAACGGATGCCCTCGAGCGGCGAGAAGACGGGCGAGTCGTCCCCGCAGAGGACGAGCACGGTGATGTACGGGTTCGTGAGCAGGTTCTGCACGACGCGCTCGACGCCGTCGCGCAAGGTCGCGATCGTGCCGACCGCGGCGACGTGCGCCGTGGGAAAATCGGCCGGCAAGCGCTCCAGCAACACGGCGAGCGGCGCATCGACTTTCGTCGCGCCGCCGATCTCGGTCGCGGTGTGGCCGATCAGGATCGCGACGTTCGCGCGCGGCTCGAAGATGCGCAGCTTCTCGTCGTCGGGGAAAAACGGCCACTCACGGGCGAAGTCGAAAGCCACGTCGGCCGCTCTCTCACGCCTCCACGGTGCGGGAGCGGAAGCCGGTCGCGTTGCGGAAGGCGGTGTTGAAGTCGCGATACAGCGAGCGGTGCGGTTCGAGGCGATAGTGCTTCTTCGCGTATTCCTCGGAGATCTCCTCGATCTCCTCGACGCCGTCCCAGCCGGCGGGATTCGGGAACGCGTAGTACGGCGTCTCGTCGGGGACGCCGGCGACGTAAACGACCGTGATCGGCCGGCGCGCGGCGCGCGCCGAGTAGACGCGGTGCATGCCGTCGTTGATGAGCTTCACGCACGGCCCGGCGGGCTCGCGCGAGCACTCGACGACGGGCGGCAGGATGTCCATGCCCTCGGGCGGGCCGTCCGCCGTCCAGAAGCGGACGAAGCCCCGCAGACCGTAAAGGTCGACGCGATGCTCGGCGAGCGCCGCCGCCAAACGGCCGATCTTCACGACCTCGCTGTGCTTCACGTAGCGTTGCGCCGGCACGAGCGCGTCCGGCGAGAACGCATCGAGGAGCGTCAGGTCGGCACGGGCGTACGGCAGGCTCCACGGTCGCTCGTGCAACGTGACGCGGCGGAGCGCGGCGAAGAGCTCGTCGACGCCGAAGGACTCGATGCGCGTGATGTGCATGGCGGATCTCTACACCAATCGGCCGCCGGCGAGGAATCGAGCGAGCGCGGTCCGCGCGGCGTGGAGATCGTCGACCCGAAGGACACGCGCCGCGTCTTCGTCGCGGAAGGCGTCGCGTGCGGCGGCCGTCACGTCGCCTGCGGCGGGCGGCAGGGGCGCCGCCGTCGTATGCGGCGCGACCCAGATCGCGCGCATGCCGAGCGCGAGCGCCGGCCGGACGTCCTTCTCGAGGCTGTCGCCGATCATCGTCGCGTTCGCGGGCGCGACGCCGAGCGCGTCGAGCGCCGCGCGAAAGAGCGCCGGGTCCGGCTTCGCGACGCCGGCGCGATAGCTGAGCTGCCACGTCTCGACGAGCGGTACGATGCCGGGACACGCGCGGCGGAACCCCGTCTCGTACGGCGCCCAGATGTTCGAGACCACGCCGACGCGCGCACCGCGCTCGCGGACCGCGGCGACGCAGGCCGTCGCCCCGTCGACCTCGATCGGCTCCGTCTCCTGCGCCTCCCAGATCGCCGCGATCGGCTCGTCGATATGCTCGGGCAGTCCGAACGCGTCCCGCAACCGCTCTGCGAGCACACGCGGCGACGCGAACGCCTCGCGGAAGAGCCAGCCACCGATGACACGGGCCTCATCGCGCCCGAGCCCGAGCGCGTCGGCGATGCGCCGCCCCGGCCCGACCTCAGGCCGCCGCACCAGCGTATCGCCGATGTCGAAGAGCACGGCGCCGCTCATGGCTCAGGCCACGAGCGTACGGTGGACCACGCTCCGACTCGCCGGCGGGTGCACGCCGGGCAGCGGGAGCGCCTCGCAGGCGAATAGGTCGAAGACCTGCTGAGCCAGCGAGGCGCTCCCGCTGCCTGGCGCGCGCCCGCGGGCGCATTGAGCACGGGGCTCACCGCGCCTCGTGCCACCAGATGACCTCTTTCCCTGCCGCGCGCAGCACCTCGACCCCCATCGCGTCGCCGCGCACGTTCGATTGCCGGCAGTACACCTTCGCGACGCCGCTGTTGATCGCGCGCTTGGCGCACATCACGCACGGGGTGTGGGTGATGAACATCGTCTTGTCCTTTTCGATTGCGCCCGCCTTGAGGAGCGCGTTCTCCTCGGCGTGGACGTAGCCGCTGCGGTCGCTGGGAATGAATGCGCGATCGCTGATGCCGGCGGCGCCGCCGTTGTAGCCGACGCCGAGGACGCGCTCGAAATCCGCCGAGACGACGACGCAGCCGACCTTCTGCGAGCCGTCGGTCGAGCGCAGCGCCAGCGCCTCGGCGAAGCGTTGATACGCCTCCGGCAACGTGAGTCGCGGCGGCAGGCGCGGCGGCGCAAACGCGGCGGTCGCGACGCGGCTCGACCCGCTCGCGGCGGCGCTCGGCCGCCACGCGGGATAGCGCACGACCGTCTTCCCGGCGCGTCGCAAGAGCTCGAGCCCGTCCGGAGGGTGCGGGCCGCGATGGCGATAGTAGACGTGGCTCACGCCGCTGTTGATCGCCCGCACGGCGCACAGGTAGCAGGGCGCGCGGGTCGCGAACATGAGCTTGTCCTTCTCGACGGCGCCGGCGATGAGCAGGGCGTGCTCCTCGGCGTGCAGATGGCTGCCGCCGCGCGGCCGCGCGCCCTTGGCGCCGATGGCCGTCGCCGCGCCGCCGGAGAAGCCGGCGCCGAGGACGCGCTCGAGATTGAAGCTCACGAGGACGCAGCCTGCACGGTTCGTCGGCTCCGGCGAGCAGCGCGCCAGCGCCTCGGCGAACCGCAGGTACGATTCGAAGAGCGGCACGCGCTGCTGCGGCGCACCGCGATTCAACGGGTGCGTGTTCTCGGGACGCCCGTCTTTCCAGCGCGCCGCACGCGCAGCGAGACCGGCGCGCGTCACTCGCGGAAGTTCACGAACTGCAACGCGAGTCCGAAGTCCTCGGCGCGAAGCGCCTGCATCATCGCCTGCAGGTCGTCGCGCTTCTTGCCGCTCACCCGCACCTCGTCTTCAACGATCTGCGCCTGCACCTTGATGCCCGACGACTTGACCTTCTTCGCGATCTCCCGCGCCTTCTCGGAGTCGATTCCCTGCTGGACGGTGATCGCCTGGCGCGCCCGCCCGCCCAACGCGGATTCAATCTTGCCGTAGTCGAGGTTCTTGATCGGCACGTTGCGGCGTACGAGCTTCGACTGCAGCACGTCGACGACCGCCTTCACCTTGAAGTCGTCGGCCGAGGTGATCACGACCTGCTTCTCGTCCCACGTGATCTCGGTTTTCGAGTCCTTGAGATCATACCGCTGGGCGACTTCTTTGCGCGTCTGATTGAGCGCGTTGTCGATCTCTTGCAGATCTACGCGCGACACGACGTCGAACGACGGCATATCGCGTTACCTAGCAGGCACCGACGCAGGAGGCCACTCGCTGTGGCCGTCGCGCGACGTGCTCGATGCCGATCGACAGCTCGTTGAAGCACGCGTCGTGGAACGCGACGTCGCCTTCGTCCGCCATCGGCGCGATCCGCGGCGACACGGCGCCGCGCGGACGATAGCTGCGCTCTACTGCGGCGCGCCGCTCGGCGCTGTCACGACGTCGGTGCCCTCGGGAACGACGAAACGAAACTCGTCCTGGGGGACGTCGACGTTGCGCTGCAGGTTCGAGAAGCTGAGCGTCGTCACGTTGCCGATCGGGTCGGTGATCGCCGCCTCGACGATGTCGAACGTCGGCCGCGTGACCGCGAGCGTCAAGCTGCCGACGTCTTGCGCGTGCTTCGGCACCAGCCTCAGGTAGATCCGCTGCGCGTTGCAGCCGCGCGTGTCCTGCTCGACGTCGAAATCGTCCCGGATACGGCCGACGCCGGCGAGAAACGACACAGGAGTCGTGGACACGAACGCGGCGCCGAACGCCGCCTTCAACACCTGCTTTTCATCGGGCTGATGGATCCAAAGCGTCGTCCCGTCCGCCACGATCGACTGCCGCTGCGGCGCCTGAAACTCCCACCGCATCCGCCCCGGCTTCATGAACACGACGGTCCCAAACGCCTCATCGTGCTGCCCAACGGACGCGATCGCCGTCTCCTGCCGAAAGTCCGCCCGAAAATTCTTGGTAGCATCATACCGCGCCTGCAACCGCTGCACCGTCTCGCCAAGCGGCGGACACTTCTCCGCCTCTTGCTCACCGCCGCCCTGTGGCCGCGGCGCCGCGCCCGGTTCCGACGTGGCCGCCCCGGTTGCCCGCGCCACCCCCGACGCCGGCCGCGCTTTCGCCCCGCTATTGGAGGTCGCCGCCGCCGCCGGCGAGCGCCCCGCCGCGGGATGCGCGTCCGTCGGGTCGTGCGCGAAGCCCAGCGCCGCGGAAAGGAAAAGTGAGATGGATGCCGCGACGGCGAGCGCACGTGGGGTCGTGCGCTGCACCCGTGGGGCGCACCATACCCTCCCGCGCACGTCGGGTGCAGCGCACGACCCCACGTGCGCTCGCCGTCGCGGCCACCTCAATCTTCCATCCGACGTGCGAGGACTTCCCGTGGCCGCGCCCCTTCCGCCGCGGAGACCACGCCGTCGCGCTCCATGCGCTCGATCATCCGGGCGGCGCGATTGTACCCGACTCGGAGGCGCCGCTGTAGCCAGGAGATCGACGCCTGCCGGCTCTCGGTGACGACCCGCACCGCCTGGTCGTACATCTCGTCGTAAAGGTCCTCGGCGTCGTCCTCGCCGCCTTCCTCCTCGTCGTCGCCTTCGAGGAGCTCCATCTTGTACTGCGGCCCGCCCTGCGCCTTCCAGAAATCGACGACCTTCTGAATCTCGCCCTCGGAGACGAACGCGCCGTGGATGCGCGTGAGGCGTGCGGTACCCGGCGGCATGAACAGGCAGTCGCCCTCGCCGAGCAGGCGCTCGCTGCCCATCGAGTCGAGGATGGTGCGGGAGTCGATGCGCGACGTCACCTGGAAGGAGATGCGCGCGGGGAAGTTCGCCTTGATCAACCCGGTGATGACGTCGACCGACGGCCGCTGCGTCGCCAGGATCAGATGGATGCCGGCCGCGCGCGCTTTTTGTGCGAGGCGGGTGATCGACTCCTCGACGTCGCGGCCGACCGTCATCATGAGATCGGCGAGCTCGTCGACGATGATGACGATGCGCGGCAGATGCTCGTGCACGATCGGGTCGCCGCTCGGCGGCGGCTCAGCGGGTGCCAACGCGTCCTCGTCGTCGCCCTCCTCGGGCGTCGTCAGCTCGATCACGCCGGCGCGCTTCTCCGCCGCTTCCGCCGCGAGCGCGCGGTTGTAGCTGTCGATGTTGCGGACGCCCTTGTCGCGCAGCATGCGGTAGCGGAGATCCATCTGCTGCATGACGTTGGCGAGCGCGTGAGCGGCCTTTTTCGGATCGGTCACGACGGGGACGAGAAGATGCGGAATGTGGTCGTACATCGAGAGCTCGAGCATCTTCGGGTCGATCATGATGAAACGCACGTCGGCCGGGCTCGCCTTGTAGAGGATGCTCATGATCATGGCGTTCAGCGACACCGATTTGCCGGTGCCGGTTGCGCCCGCCATGAGGAGATGCGGCATCTTCCCGAGATCGGCGACGTGGGTGTTGCCGGTCGTGTCCTTGCCGAGCGCGAGCGTGAGCCTCGACTCCGAGCGCTGGAATTGGTCGCTTTGGATGATCTCGCGGAGATAGACTTTCTCGCGCCGCGCGTTCGACACCTCGATGCCGACGACCGGCTTCCCGGGGATCGGCGCCAGGATGCGCACGCTGTGCGCGCGGAGCGCCATCGAGAGATCGTCGGCGAGCGTCACGACGCGGTTCACCTTCACGCCCGGGGCGGGCTCGAACTCGAACGTCGTGATGACGGGGCCGGGGCGGACGGCGACGACCTTCCCCTCGACGCCGAAGTCGGCGAGCTTCGATTGCAGAATGCGCGAGCTCGCGATCAGCGCCTCCTCGTCGATGTGGACGCCGGTGTCGATCGGCGCGTCGAGGAAGCTCGCCGGCGGCAGCTCGTAGGAGGGGCCGGGCGCGAAGTGGAACTCCTCCTGCTTGAGCGCCTTCGGCTCCTTCTTCGCGCTCTTCTCGGGCGGCGGCTCGCGCTCGTTCATGAGGATCGGCGGCGGCGCCGACAGGCGCGGCTTCTTGCCGTCGCGCTCGCGCTCGCGTCCACGGTCGCCGTCGTCGCGGCTATCCTCGTCGCGCGGGTCGCGATCCCGCGGCTCACGCTCGCGCCGCGTGCGCGCCGCCGGCGTCTCGCCGCGCTCGTCGTCGCGACGCCGCGGCCAGAGATGTGCGAAAGCGGCGCCGAGCGCGTGCCCTGCCGCCGCGCCTCGTCGCGCCATCGCACCGACCCCTCCGACGAGCGACCCACCGGTCGCGATCATCGTCGTCAGGAGCAGCCCCGTCAGCACGATCATCACCGCGCCCGCGGTGCTGAAAAGCCCGCGTAGCTCGAATGCGAAGAAGCCGCCGACCCATCCGCCGGCCGCCGGCTCGCGTCCGGAGGCGCGCAGAAGCGCGAGCGTCGTCGCGATCAGCAGCAGCTGCGCGGTGAGCGCGCCGCCGCGCGCCATCGACGGCGCGATCGGGAACCCCCGCAGCACGAGCGCCGCGACGACCGCGATGAACGCCGGCACGAGGAACGCCGCGAGCCCGAACGCCTGGACGAAAAGATCGGCAAGGAGGTGCCCGACGGGGCCGCCGGCGTTCGCGCCCGAGTGGTGCGGTACGTAGGTGAGAAAGCTGACCGCGAGATAGCAGGCCCCGGCGATCGCGAAGATCGCCTCGACCTCGTGCCAGAGCGTGGACGAGCCCCGCCCCTTCTCACCGCTCTCCCGCGCTACGCGTGCGCTCCGCCCCATTCCTCCTCGACCCCGCGGCAGATTTGTCACGATCCCCGCCGCGAGCGCAAGCCCGCGCCGCTACCCGGTGACGTAGCCTTTCGACTCGAGGAAGCCGACGACGTGGGCGATCGCTGCATCGACCGTCGAGCCCGCGCCGTTCTCCTCGATCGTGCGCTTCTGGTCGAATTTCACGGTCAACGAGTCTTGCCCATAAAATGCCCCGAGGATCGTCGTCGCCGCACCGGCGTGGAGGCCGGTCAGCACCTTCGCACGTGCTTGAACGTTCTTGACGTCGCCGCTGATCGATACGACGAGCGGGACCCGCGTACCGTGGATGAATATCGCCGAATAGCCGCCCCCGGTCGGACTCTCGAACGTGTTCTGGGCCGTCGTCGTCGCGAAACCGTCCTCGAGCTGACCGTCGCCGCGCGGGAACGCGAGGTAGTCGACGGCCTCGACCACAGGGAAGTCGTGGTGCTTGCCGAGCGGATCGCGACCGTAGCTCACGATCACGATCTTCTTCTGGAACTGGTCGACGACGACGAACGCCTTCCGTTTCTGCGCGGCAGGGTCGTCGCCGGTCGCGAGACGTTGCAGGCTGCCGGCGTACACCAGCACCTCGGCGTGGACCGTCGAGGCGATCGACAGTAGGACGAGACCGATCACAATACGCGTCGCCATACAGTCGATTCTCCGGAAGCGCTGCGAACGCCGCAATCCACAATCGTCATGCGCGGACTGCCGCACGGAACGCGGAGTGCTGCGTAAGATCAGTCCGCCGAGCGCCGTCACGTCATTCGGACGAACGCTTCACCCAGGAGGCAGCATGCGACCACGAACGACGATCATCGGACTTGCTCTCTTTGCCGCCGGATACGCGTGCGGTGGAGGCGGCGGTGGTGGCGCGACGGACGCCGCGGCGACACGGTTCGAGCTGAACGGCGGCTCGCTCGCGCGCCAGCTCGAGGAAGCCGGATCGCCGCCGATCACGCCCGGCGTCGGCGTCGCCGAGCGCGTCCCCGACGACGGCACGCGGCACTTCACGCTCACCGTCGCGACCGACAATCGCGAGAGCCGCGATGACAGCGCCGCGCTCTACGCATTGATGGACGGGCACGGGCGCATCGGCGGCATATGGGGCGCGAACGTGCTGGCGTTCGCGCACAGCGACATGGAGTCCGGGGTCGTCCAAGGTCTGGAGGTCGACGTCGGGAATCTCGGGACGAACGTGCCGGTGACCGGCATCAACGTGTTCGCGATCGGTTCTCGGCCCTCGGACGTCGCACTCGGCATTCTGAACGGCGACGCGGCCGGCCCCGGAGGCTTCCACGAAGGCATAGCGTTTCGCTCGAACCCGGGCGGGACGGCGGTGACCGACGCGTTGATTCGTGTTCATCCGGGTTTCGGGACGGTCACGAGCGGCGTCGATCTGCGCGCGGCGCGATTCACCGACGTCGCGATCGCGACGTCGGGGTTCAGCGTCGACGGCGAAGGTCGCATCACGTCCGCCCCGCTCGCCACCGGCGGCGCCGCGTACGCATGCGTCGACGCCGATGGGAGGCTCTTCGCGAGTCGCGCTCCATGTACATGAAGACTTCGCACGCGGGCCTCGGCATCACGCGCGCGGAGTGGGACGCGAATCTGCGATACGCGGAGCAGGCGCTCGAGCGTCACGGCATCGCAGGGCGCGAACGGGCCGAGTTTCTCGAGCTCTTCACCCGCTACGAATCGGAGATCGTCGAGCGCGACGCCTGACAGTCGGCGCACGCGCTCAGAGACGGACGTCCGAATCCGTGTTCGTCTCTTCGCTGCGTGCGCCGCGCCCGTTCGGCGGTCCCGGCAACGCCCTGAGGAGGCTCTCGACCGTGGTTGCCACAACTCGGCGCAAGACGTCGCGTTCGCTCACGACGCCGACCGGCCGTTCGCCATCGACGATCAAGACGCAACTGATCGCCCGTTCCCCCATGACGGTCACCGCCTCCGCCAACGGTCGTTCTGCAGCGAACTTCACGACGTTCGGGCTCATGATGGCCCCGACGGTCTGCACCTGCATGTGTCGTACTATCGGACAAAGAGTGAGCGGACTTGAGGCGGCGCAGGCACCCTTGCACCGCCTCAAGTCCGCCCGACATCGTCAGAGAAGGGTCGAACCCGGGCGTCGCGCGTGATCGCGCGCAGCTGAATACGCCAATCAGCGCCGCCGATTTCCGGAGCCGAGGTCGCGCCGTAGTCCCTCGTAGCCTTGGAGCCGTCTCCGCACGCTTGATAGCGGCGGATCGTGCTCACGCGATGGCAATGACGACGCGCCTGCCCTGCCCGCATCTCGGGGCCGATGTCGAGCTGACGCCCGAGCGCGAACGTCACATCGCCGGACAGCATCCCGATCTGCTCCCTGCTCGTCGGGACCGGATCGGTGCTACACTTGCAGCTCCGGACTTGGTCCGACGCAGCGTCCGGTTCGGCAATGCTAGACTGTTCTCGCGCTGGTTCGCGGATCTGGCGGACGGAAAGCACGTCGTGGTCGTCGTCGTAAGTGACGTCACGCCGGGTGGCCGCCACTGGGTCGTAACCGCATACCTGGCCCGGCGGTTGGCAGAAGGAGTCGTGGAATGGCAGCGAAGCTGAGCTTCAAGTACGACCGCGACGCCGACATCCTGCACATCGACACGTGCCAGCCCTACCCCGAGCAGGAGTCTGAAGAGCTCGGCGATGAGGTGGTCGCGCGCCTGAACCCGAAGACCGGCGAGGTCGAGAACTTGGAGCTGCTCTTCTTCTCGACCCGGCTGCTGCGCAACGAGCTCTTCGAGCTGCCGGTGCTCGCCGAGCTTCGGCTCGCCGATCGCCGCTGAGCGCGTCGCGTACGCCGATCGCGAAGGACGCCTCGATCTCCTGCTACGGAGGCGTTGCCGGGGTGATCAACGATTCGGGGACGGTCCTCGCGACATTCTTCGCGTGCACATCCACCGCAACCTCACCTCAGACGGTCGGGATCACGCTCTCAGAGCAGACCGGCCTTGCGGAGCGGATCCTCGAACTCGGTGAGCTCGTCCCAGTGATCGCGAACGAGCGAGCGCAGGAGGCGATGGGCGACGACCTCCAGGCGAATGCCGTCGGGGTCGGCGAAGAACGTGGCGTAGTAGTCGGGCGCGTACTCGGCAAAGCTCATCGGCGCGCTCGCGTCGACGCCGATCGCCCGCAGGGCCACCACCACCGCGTCGACGTCGGCTCGTGTCGCGACGCGGAAGCATAGGTGGTGCAGGCTCCCCGCGCGATAGGGATCGTGCGCGTCGGCGCCGTGCGCCGGACGGATCGTGTACTGCGTGACGCGATTGAAGTAGTGCGCGTGCGGCTCGCCGCCGATCGGCATCGTCCCTTTGCGGAAGCCGAGGAGCCGCATCACGCCGTCGTAGAAGCGCAGCGAGCGCTCGAAGTCGCGGACGGCGACGTAGACGTGGTCGACGGCGATGACGTCGACGATCGCGGCGGCATCGGCGGGCGGCATCAGAGCTCCATCACGAACGGCAGCACGACGGGGCGGCGCTCGAGCGTCTTCTTGAAGTACCGGCGCAGCGCTTTCCGCATCTCTTCCTTCACCTCGGCGGGAATCGTCCGCAACTCGGGCGCGAGCGCGGCGAGCGCCTCGAGGACGACCTCCTTCGCACGCTCGAGATACGCTTGGCTCTCGTCCTCGATCGCGAAGCCGCGCGACACGAGGTCGGGACCGGAGATGATCTCGCCGGTGTGCTGATTCACGGCCAGGATCGCGAGGATCATGCCGCCGTCGGAGAGGTGGCGACGGTCGCGCAACACGACGTCGCCGACGTCGCCGACGCCTTTGCCGTCGACGAAGACGCGGCCGGCGGTGATCGGCTCGGCGCGACGCGCGGCGGCCGCGTCGATCTCGAGCACGTCACCGTCCTCGAGGATGAAGCAGTCCTCCGCCGCGAGGCCGACCTCGGTCGCGAGCGCGGCGTGGCGCACGAGGTGGCGGTACTCGCCGTGGATCGGCACGAAGTAGCGTGGCCGCGTGAGGTTCAGCATGAGCGCCAGCTCCGCTTGGCTCGCGTGGCCGGAAACGTGTAGGTCGGCGACGGTCTCGTACTGCACGTCGGCGCCGCGCCGGTGCAGATGATTGATGACGTCGAAGATTGGCTTTTCATTGCCGGGGATCATCTTCGAGGAGAAGATCACGGTGTCACCGGGGCCGACGGTCACCTGCTTGTGATCGTTCATGGCGATGCGCGTGAGCGCGGAGAGCGGCTCCGCTTGGCTGCCGGTCGTGAGCAGCGCGACGCGCTCCGGCGCGAGGCGCTGCAGCTCGCCGACGTCGACGAGCAAACCCGGCGGGACGCGCAGGTACCCGAGCTCCTGGCCGACCGTGACGTTCTGCACCATGCCGCGGCCGACGACCGCCACCTTGCGGTCGGTGAGCGCGGCGAGATCGAGCACCTGCTGGATGCGGTGCAGGTGCGACGCGAACGTCGAGACCAGGATACGACCGCGGGCGCGGCGGAAGACGGCCTCGAGCTTCGGGCCCAGGCTGCGCTCCGACGGCGTCACACCCGGACGCTCGACGTTGGTCGAGTCGGAGAGCAGCGCCAGCACCCCGCGGTCGCCGAGCGCCGCAAAGCGGCGCAGATCGGAGGGCTGACCGTCGAGCGGCGTCTGGTCGAACTTGAAATCGCCGGTGTGCACGATCGTGCCGAGCGGCGTCGTGATCGCGAGCGCGACGGCATCGACGATGCTGTGGGTGATGTGCACCGCCTCGATCTCGAACGGGCCGACGCGCCACACGTCGCCGGCGTTGAAGCGCTCGAGCGGCAGCGTGAGCTGGTGCTCGGCGAGCTTCTGCTCGATCAGCGCGTGCGCGAACCCGGTCGCGTACGTCGGCACCTTCAGCTCGCGCCCGACGAACGGCAGCGCGCCGATGTGATCCTCGTGCCCGTGGGTGAGGACGATCCCCTGGAGGCGCTCGGGACGGTCGCGCAGATAGGAGACGTCGGGGACGACGAGGTCGATCCCCAGCATCGACGGCTCCGGAAACATGACGCCGCAGTCGATCGCGACCGCGCGATCGCCGTACTCGACGAGCAGCATGTTGAGGCCGATCTCGCCGAGACCGCCAAGCGGGAGGATCCGCAGCGTCTCGCTCATACGCGATCCGCAGCGACGCCGGCGGTCAGCTGCGCGCCGACGAGCGCACCCCGACCGGCGCCGACACCGGCACGGCACGCGGCGGCGGTGCGGCGTCGAGCACCGCGAGCCGTGCGGCGATCGCCGCGCGGACATCCGCAAGCAGCACGTCGCGCTGCTCGATCGTGTAGGCCCGCGCCGGAATCGGCCGGCAGACCGACACCCGCACGTCGCCGCCGCTGCGCGGGACCCACGCCGCACGCGGCAGGATGCTCGCGGTGCCGGTGATCGCGATCGGCACGATCGCCGCGCCGGTCTCGATCGCGAAGACGACGCCGCCCTTCTTGAAGGGCAGCATGTCGTCGCCGCGGCCGCGCGTCCCCTCGGGAAAGAAGACGACGGAGATGCCGTCGTGCATGCGCTGCTTCGCGGCGGCGAGGCTCGCGACCGCCTGCGCATGATCGGCGCGATTCACCAGGATCTGCTTCGTCGCGCGCAGCGCCCACCCAAAGAGGGGAATCCGGAAGAGCTCCTCCTTCGCCACCCATCGCAGCTGAAAGTCCCACAACGCCTCCAGCAGCGCCAGCACGTCGAGGTTGCTGCGATGGTTGGACATGAAGACGTAGGATTGCCGCGGGTCGAGCTGCTCGAGACCGTCGACGGTGACACGGGTCCCGGTGAGCTTGAGATTGAACGCCGCCCACCGCTGCTCGAGGTGAAAGGCGAGCCGCGCGTCGCTGTCGGCGAGCGATGCGAGCAGAACCGGCGGAATCCAGAGCGCCGTATCGATTCCGAATACGATCAGCTTGACGATCCCGAGGATCACCTGACCTCCGTCGAGCGCCATCGCGCAACTGAAAGCTATCGAGCAGCATATCACGTTGTCAATTTGCAGCCGCCGGCGCATGCAGCGACTTGCGATTCGCACCGGATACCCCTTCGCCAGTGCTCGTTCGGCTGTTCGGTGGCCGCCGATCGGTGTGTCAATCGGCGGCGGAAGGACTGGGTCGAGTTGCGAGCCAGACGAGGCGCGAGGGAAAACGAGCAGCGGAGGCGTAGCGGAGCTACGCCGAGCAGCGGAGTGACCGAGCAACGAAGTATGGCGACGCAAATCGGCCCAGGTACTCGGTGTCGTTGACGAGTGTGGAGGGGGGCTGTTAAGCGATCGAGGAGCGTCAGGTGACGCGGCGGGAGGCACTCGAAATGTCGGTCAACAAGGTCATACTCGTCGGGAATCTCGGGAAGGATCCGGAGGTGCGATTCACCGGCGGCGGCAAGGCCGTCTGCAAGTTCCCGCTCGCGACCAGCGAGACCTGGAACGACGCCGAAGGCCACAAGCAAGAGCGCACGGAGTGGCACAACATCGTCGTGTGGGGAAAGCAGGGCGAGAACTGCGGCCAGTACCTTTCCAAAGGCCGGCAGGTCTACGTCGAAGGCGCTATCCGCTCCCACAGCTACGACGACAAGGACGGCAACAAGCGCTACATGACCGAGATCATCGCGCAGCAGGTCCGCTTCCTCGGCGGTGGCGCGGGCCGCGGCACCGGTGCAGGAACGGGTGCGGGCGGGCCGCCGCTCCCCGACGAGATGCCGAGCGGCCCGACGACCGACGACGACATACCGTTCTAGAAGAGGCCCTCGTCGGCGAAGCTGACGTAGCGGCCCTCTCCGATGACGACGTGGTCGAGGACACTCACGCCCATGAGCTCGCCGACCTTGCGGAGGCGATCGGTGATCGCGACGTCCTCGGCGCTCGGCGTCGGGTCGCCGCTCGGGTGATTGTGGACGAGGATGACCGCGGCGGCGGACTCCTCGATAACCGGCACGAACACCTCGCGGGGGTGGACGAGCGACGCGGTGAGCGACCCCTCCGAGATGCGGACGTCCTTGATCAAGCGGTTCTTGCCGTCGAGGAGGAGCACATGGAATTGCTCCTTGCGGAGCGCCGCGAGACGCGCGCCACAGTGACGGTACACCTCGGCGCTCGTGCGCAGCGGCGCGTGCGGCGCCACGCGGCGCTCGACCGCGCGGCGCGCGATCTCACCGACCGCACGCACGAGCGCGACGCGTGCCGGCCCGAGCCCTGGCGCCGACGCGAGCGCGCGTGACGAGGCGCCGAGCAGGGCGCGGAGAGAGCCGAAGCGCGCGAGTAGCGCCCGGCCGCGTTCGATCGCGTTGACGTTGCGTCCGCCGGTCGGCAGCAGCACGGCGAGAAGCTCGGCGTCGCTCAAGTGCTCGGGGCCGCGCGACAGGAGCTTCTCGCGTGGACGCTCGTCCGCCGGCCAGCTCTTGATGGATAGAGACCGTCTCTTGCTCGACACCATGCGTACGTCGACGCCGACCACTCGTCACGCGTAATCATGAAGGACGGTACCGGCCCGCGCACGGCTACGCGGAGGCATCCCACTCCTCAACCGACGGCGACGCGCTCTTCTCGCGGCGGATGGCTGCGCCCGGCGCGCAGGTGCGCCAACTCCGCCGCCATGACCTGCTGCACGTGGATGCGCAGCGCGTCGGCGTCGGCGAACCCGTCGGGCGCGATCGGCTCGAGCACGTCGATCATGATCGCGGCGCTCTCGTGCAGCGTGAGACCGTGCTTCGGCAGCACGTCCTTGGTGCCGTCGACCAGGATCGGGAGGATCGGGACTCGATGGTGGCACGCGAGCGTGAACGCGCCGTGGCGGAACTCGCGCAGCTCGCCGTCGGGGGAGCGCGTGCCCTCGGGGAAGATCATGATCGAGCTGCCGCTCTCGAGCGCGTCGCCGCAAGCCGCCATCATGCGACGCACGTCGCCGCGGTCACCGCGGCGGATGGCGATGTAGCGGTTGAGCGTCATGTTCCAGCCGATGAACGGCACGCGGAAGATGGACTGCTTCGAGACCCACTTGAAGTGCTTGTACAGGCGAAAGAGGACGAGAATGTCGATCAGCGATTGGTGGTTCGCGACGAGCACGTACGTCTCGCCGTCGCGGATGCGCTCGCGGTGTCGCACTCGCACCGTCCAGTACGGGAACACGTACGTGTACAGCGACGCCCACGCGCAGGCATACAGATGCAGCGCGCGCAGCCGGCGATCGAACGGCGCCGTCACCGCCCAGAGGACGAGCGCGCCGACGAAGAGCAGCGGGCACGTGACCAGAATCAGCAGCCACAGCCCGTACGACGCGAGGGTCTTCGTCATTGTGCGGCGTAGCGACGCCGCGCCGTCGCCGGATCGGCCGCATGCGCGCGTGCATCCACGATCGCCCGCCCGTGCGCGCCGGGGTAGACGTCGGTCACGCGCAGCAAGAGTCCCTTCAGGTAGCGGCCCTGCGCGTGCGCCAACGCTTGCGGGTGGTCGAGTCCCGGACCGAGACGCGCGAGCAGCTGACATTCGCGCCCCGCGTCGGCCGCTGCGGCGGCGACGGCGTCGTGAAACGCCTCGGCATCGACGTGCTGCGAGCAGCTGAAGGTCATCACCAGTGAATCGCGCTCGGTGTGGCGGAGCGCCTGCAGGTTGACGTCTTTGTATCCGGCGAGGGCGCGGTCGTGCTCCGTGCGACGGCGGGCGAACGGCGGCGGGTCGAGAATGACGAGGTCGAACGACGGCAGGTCGCCGCGGAGAAACGTGAACACGTCGTCGCGCACGAAGCTCGCGCGCTCGGGATCGTAGCCGTTCAGAAACCAGCTTTCCTCGGCGTGCAGGACCGCAGCCGGCGAGCTCTCGACCGACGTGACGTGCGCGGCGCCGCCCTGCGCCGCGGCAATCGCGAACGCGCCGGTGTACGCGAAGAGATTCAACACGCGACGTCCGCCGGCGAGCGTCGCGACCAGGTCGCGGTTCGGCCGCTGGTCGAGGAAAAAGCCGGTCTTCTGGCCGCCGCGCACGTCGACGCGGTGCCGTCGGCCGCTTTCCTCGATGATCACGTCGGATGGCGGCTCCGCGCCGGCGAGCACGCCCGTACTCGGGGCGAGGCCCTCGGCGCGGCGCACGTTGCCTTCACTGCGCTCGAAAATACCGCGCGGCGCGCAGAGCTCCTCCAACCCTTCGACGATCCACGGCTTCAATCGCTCCGCGCCGGCGGTCAGAAATTGCGCGACGAGAAAGTCGTCGTAGCGATCAATGACGACGCCCGGCAGGCGATCGCCCTCGCCGTTCACGAGTCGCGACGCATTCGAGCCGCGCATGCTCTCGCGCCAACGCAGCGCCGCCGCGAGACGACCGCGGATGAACGCGGCGTCGACCGGCTCGTCGCCGCGCGTCAGCATGCGCAGGGCGATACTCGTCTTCGGATGCCATGTGCCACGTCCGAGGAGCCGTCCGTCGGCGCCGTAGACGTCGGCGATCGCGCCGGCGCCGTCGGTATCCTCGATGCGGGCGATCGCGCCCGAGAAGATCCATGGATGGCCGGCACGCAGCGCGAAGTCGCGTCCCGGCTTGAGGTCGACGCGCATCGTGATCGCTCAGGCGCGCCGGCGCGCCGACGCGCCTGTCTTCGCGTCGCGGACCCAAAGGCCGCTCTTGCCGCCGGCTTTGCGCAGCAGGCGCACAGCCGTGATCTCCATCGCGCGGTCGACCGCCTTGCACATGTCGTACACCGTGAGCGCCGCGACCGTCGCCGCGGTGAGCGCCTCCATCTCGGCGCCCGTCCGTCCTTCGAGCCGCACGGTCGCCTCGACGTCGAGGAGACCGGCCGCGGCATCGGGCCGGAAGTCGACGCTGACGTGGCTGAGGAGCAGCGGATGGCAGAGCGGGATGAGACGCGCCGTCTCTTTCGCCGCCGCGATCCCCGCGACGCGGGCGACCGCGAGCACGTCGCCCTTCGGCAACTCGCCGGCGACGATGAGGCGCAACGTCTCCGACCGCATCACGACGCGCGCCGCGGCGACGGCCTCGCGCTGCGTCGTCGCTTTCGCGCCGACGTCGACCATCCGCGCGCGCCCGCGTGCGTCGAGATGCGAGAGTTGCTTGCCTGTCCTCGTAGGGCGCGCGGTTGCCATGCGGGACGGACTGTAGTGGCGCGCCGCCGCGATGACAACTCGCGGTGTTGACGTTTGCATTGAAGGCACGTGCTGATTACCGTTCACGGATGGCGGAGCGCACCCACCTCAAGGTCGTCATTCTCGGATCGGGTCCCGCGGGGCTCACCGCCGCGCTCTACGCCGCCCGCGCCAATCTCGAGCCGCTCGTCGTCGAGGGCACGCAGCCCGGCGGCCAGCTCACGATCACGACGGACGTCGAGAATTACCCCGGGTTTCCCGCCGGAATCCTCGGGCCCGAGCTGATGGAGCTCTTCAGACAGCAGGCGGAACGGTTCGGCACCCGCTACGTGCTCGGCGACGTGACGAGCGTCGATCTCGGCAGCCGCCCCTTCCATTTGCACTTCTCCGACGGTCAGACGCTCACGACGGACACACTCATCATCGCGACCGGCGCCGCCGCGAAGCTCCTCGGCATCGAGTCGGAGACGAAGCTGATGGGCTACGGCGTCTCGGCGTGCGCGACGTGCGACGGCTTCTTCTTCAAGGAGAAGGACGTCCTCGTCGTCGGCGGCGGCGACACCGCGATGGAGGAGGCGCATTTCCTCACCAAATTCGCACGCAAGGTGACTGTCGTTCACCGTCGCGCCGAGCTGCGCGCGTCGAAGATCATGCAGCAACGCGCCTTCGACGATCCGAAGGTTGATTTCATCTGGAACTCGATGATCGAGGAGATCCACGGCGACCCGCAAGGCGGCGGCGTCACCGGTGCGACGCTACGCGACGTGGTGACGGGCGCGGAGCGCCGCGTCGCGACCGACGGCGTCTTCATGGCGATCGGCCACACCCCGAACGCCAAGATCTTCGAAGGTCAGCTCGAGATGGACTCGTACGGCTACATCGTCACCAAGAAGAGCTCGACCGAGACGAGCGTCCTCGGCGTCTTCGCCTGCGGCGACGTCCAGGACCGCACGTACCGCCAGGCCGTCACCGCGGCCGGCACCGGCTGCATGGCCGCGATCGACGCCGAGCGTTTCCTCGAGGCGCAACACCACGCCGCGTCGGTGGCGCACGCGTCGCAGAAGAGTTGACCGTCGCGGCGGCGGCGCGAGCGGCACCCTGACGCCACTGCGCGACGCACCGCCCTCTCGTATCGAGATCCTGACGATCTACCGCGGCATCGCCGCGGTGCTCGTCGTGCTCTTCCATTACCCGCGGTTCGTCGCGTTGCCGTCCTGGACGCCCCTGCTGCCGTCGGGACAGACGAACAGCGTGTTCTACTTCGGCCACAGCGGCGTCGATTTCTTCTTCGTCCTGAGCGGGTTCGTCATGGTGTGGGGCTACCGGCAGGAGGCGGGCGACGCGCGGTGGCTGTGGCCCTACCTGAAAGCGCGCTTCGCGCGCATCTACCCGGCGTACTGGGCCGCCGTGGTCGCGGCCGTGCTCTATCTCTGGAACCATCCCGGCGAGAACGACGCGGCACTCGCCCCCGACGCGCTGCTGCGCGCGGCCTTGCTCTACGGCCGCGGACCGTGGGTCGTGCCGCCGTCCTACACCTTACCGTACGAGCTCGTCTGCTATCTCGGCTTCGCGGCGTTCTTTCTCGTGCGTCCGGCGATCTTCTCCGTCGCGGCACTGGCGTGGTGCGCCGCCGCGTTGTGCCAATGGTACGGCTGGCTCGACGTCGGCTCGATCTGGCTCGCGCCGCGGGTCCTCGAATGGTTTCTCGGAGCAGGCGGAGCGCTGCTCGTGCTCCAGGTGCGACCGCGCGGGTCGGCGCTCTGGCTCTGGACGACGGGCGCGCTCGTGCTCGTGATGGCCCTCGTCGACGACGTGGGCGCCGTCCTCGGTCACGTCCACGACGTACGCAATTTCGCCGTCGCGTATCTGCTCGTGATCATCGCGGGTGCGAGCTACGAGATCACGCGACGCCGACGCTACCCGTGGCTCCTGATGCTCCTCGGTGAAGCGTCCTACTCGATCTACCTGACGCACTATTACGTGATCCGCGCCGTCAGTTACTCGGCCGCTCGCCATCCGCTCGTCGCCGACGCGCTCGGTCCGAGCACGCGCCACGTCGTGACCCTTCTCGTCGTCGTCGCGCTCGGCGTGGCGTTTTGGGCGGTGGTCGAACGACCGCTGCTCGCGTTCACGCGCCGTTTCACCGGCGTGTCGCCGCGGGTGCGGGACGCGTCGTAGCGAGGAGTCGCTCGGCATTTCCGGAGAGCCACTTCTCCATGACGGCGGGCTTCACCAGGAGCGGCTCCTCGGCGCACGCGCACCGTGCACATCACGACCGCCGTTTCAGAGCCGGACGGGCACGCCGCGTGCGAGCAGGTACTCCTTGCACTCGCGCACCGTGTACGTCCCGTAGTGGAAGATCGACGCCGCGAGCACGGCGCTCGCGCCGCCCTCGGCGAGCCCTTCGTACAGATGCGCGAGCGTGCCGACGCCGCCCGACGCGATCACCGGCACGTGCACGCGCCGGCTGACCGCGCGCGTCAGCGCGAGATCGTAGCCCGCTTGGGTGCCGTCGCGGTCCATGCTCGTGAGGAGAATCTCCCCGGCGCCGAGCTGCTCCATGCGCGCCGCCCACTCGACGGTGTCGAGCCCCGTCGGGGTGCGGCCGCCGTGCGTGAAGACCTCGAAGCACGGCACGACGTCAGTCGCTACCGCCGCGCTGCCGCCCGCCCCGACGACGTCCCCGCGTGGTGCCGGGGTCTTTCGGCGCGCGGCCAGCGCCTCGTCGGGCACGCGCTTCGCGTCAATCGCGACGACGATGCACTGGCTGCCGAAGCGGATCGCCGCCTCCTCGACGAGCGCGGGACGCTCGACCGCGGCGGTGTTGATCGACACCTTGTCGGCACCGGCGTTGAGCAGCGCGCGAATGTCCTCGAGCGTGCGCACGCCGCCGCCGACCGTGAGCGGCATGAAGACGCGCTCGGCGGTGCGGGCGACGACGTCGAGAATGATCGGACGCTTCTCGTGCGAGGCGGTGATGTCGAGGAACGTGAGCTCGTCGGCCTGCTCGCGGTCGTAGCGCGCCGCGATCTCGACCGGATCGCCGGCATCGCGCAGGCCGACGAAGTTGACGCCCTTCACGACGCGGCCGTCCTTCACGTCGAGGCACGGGATGATGCGCTTGGCGAGCATCGGCTCAGGCGTCCTCGCCGCGGCCGATGCGCAGCGCCGTCGCGAGATCGACCGCGCCCGTGTAGAGCGCGCGGCCGACGATCACCGCGGTCAAGTTCGGCCGACGGAGCGTGACGAGCGCGCGCACGTCGTCGAGCGACGCGACGCCGCCCGAGGCGATCACGGGCAGGGTGACGGCGGCGGCAAGCGCGTCGACGGCGGCGGCGTTCACGCCCGTGCCGGTGCCGTCGCGTGCGATGTCCGTGAACACGATCCCGGCGGCGCCCGCATCGGCGACGCGCGCCGCGAGCGTCGCGGTGTCGGTCGCGCTGTCGCGGAGCCACCCCGCAACCGCAACCTTGCCGGCGCGCGCGTCGATGCCCGCGAGGATCGCATCCGGATAGCGGCGGCAGGCCGCGGTGAAGAAGGCCGGATCTTCCAGCGCCGCCGTACCGAGCACGACGCGCCCCGCGCCCGCGGCAAAGACGCGCTCGAGCGTCGCCGAATCGCGCACCCCGCCGCCCACCTCGACGCGTACATGGACGGCGCGACACACGGCCCCGATCGCGTCGGCATTCACGGGCGCGCCGCGAATGGCGCCATCCAGATCGACGACGTGGATCCACTCCGCGCCGGCGGCCTCGAAGCCGCGCGCCACCGCGGCGGGGTCGTCGGCGTAGACCGTCGCCTGCGCCATGTCGCCGCGGACGAGACGTACGCAGCGACCGTCCTTCAGGTCGATCGCCGGAATGACCAGCATGAACGGCCCCGGCTCAGCCGGCGGCGCCGACGCGCGTCTCCGCCTCGCCGGTCAGCGCGGCGAAGTTGGCGAGGATGCGCAGCCCCGCCGCCTGGCTCTTCTCGGGGTGGAACTGGCAGGCGAAGACGTTCGCAAGCCACACCGAGGAGACGAAGTCGCCGCCGTAGTTGGTCGTGGTCGCGATCACGCGCGGGTCCTCGGGAATGGGATAGTACGAGTGCACGAAGTACACCTGCGTCCCGTCGTCGAGGCCGTCGAGGTGCGGCGCGCGATGAAGGATCTGCAGCGCGTTCCACCCCATGTGCGGCACCTTGCGCAGCCCCGCCGGATCGTCCGGAAAGCGCACCACGCGCCCCGGGAGAATACCGAGACCGCGCACGGGACCGAACTCCTCGCTCTCGTCGAAGAGCAGCTGCATGCCGAGACAGATGCCGAGAAACGGCCGTCCCGACGCGATGAAGTCCTTCACCGGCGAGATCAGGTCGTGGCGGCGGAGGTTCTCCATGCAGACGCCGAAGGCGCCGACGCCGGGGAGCACCGCGGCGGCCGCGTCGGCGATGACGCGCGGGTCGCGCGTGACGACGGCGGTCGCGCCGACGGACTCGAGCGCCTTCTGCACGCTGCGCAGGTTGCCCATCTCGTAATCGATGACGGCGATCCCGGGCATGACTAGAGCGTTCCTTTCGTCGACAGCACGCCGACGACCCGCGGGTCGCGCTGCGTCGCCAGATCCATCGCGCGCGCGAAGCCCTTGAACGCGGCCTCGATGATGTGGTGCGGGTTGCGCCCGGCGAGCATGCGCACGTGCAGATTGATCCCGAGCTGGTTCACGAACGCCAGCAGGAAGTCGTGGATCAGCTCGACGTCGAAATTGCCGACGCGCGTCTGCCGCGTCTTCAAATCATAGGCGAGAAACGGCCTGCCGCTCAGGTCGACGACGACGTTCGTCAGCGCCTCGTCGAGCGGCACCGTCGCCTCGCCGAAGCGGCGGATGCCTTCCTTGCCGCCGAGCGCCTGGTGGAACGCCTGGCCCAAGGTCAACCCGACGTCCTCGACGGTGTGATGATCGTCGACGTCGACGTCGCCCGACGCCCGCACCGTGAGATCGAAGAAGCCGTGGCGGGTGAAGAGCTCCAGCATGTGGTTCAAGAAGGGCACGCCGGTCTGCACGTCGTAGCGGCCGCTGCCGTCGACGGTGAGCGTGACCTCGACCGTCGTCTCCTTGGTGGCGCGCGTCACCGTCGCCGTGCGGCCGCTCGAGCGACCACGCGCGGACACGGCGGGGCGCGACCCCACGGCGCCGCTCGCTCGCTGGGCGATCTTCTTCATGCGGACTATTTACCACCCCCTACCGGGAAGCTGAAACGCCGAAAGGACTGGGGCAATTTGCGTCGCCATACTTC
>WNFR01004173.1_pt1 | contig 27832 bp, 26 predicted proteins | sample 5400221 | NCBI WGS metagenome assembly WNFR01 (sample SAMN13153357, study PRJNA577476) | soil metagenome | isolation source: 40 cm soil under Madrone tree | place: USA:California | collected 2016-06-14
TGGCGGGGTTTGCCGCCGCTACTTACCTGCGCGGACTTGCGTTCGTGCAAGTGCCGACGACCTTGCTGGCACAGATTGACGCGTCGGTCGGCGGCAAGACAGGTGTGAATCTGCCGGCCGGAAAAAATCTCGTTGGAGCTTTTCATCAACCGCAGCTGGTCATAATAGACCCTCAGACACTGGGCACGTTGCCAGGGCGCGAACTGACCGCGGGCTGGTGCGAGGCAGTGAAGCAGGGAGCAGTCGGCAGTTGTAAGTTGTTCGAACAAACTCGCCGTCTGCTTGGCAACTTTGGCACGGACTTTAATCTGTATTTTGACCAGGAGGAATCACAGATTGAACTCAGTGCCACCATCGCTGGGCACTGTCAATTCAAGGCTGCCATCGTGGCCGGCGACGAACGGGAGGAAATTGGCCGCACCGATCACCGCTCGCGGCGGATTCTTAATTTTGGCCACACCACGGCCCATGCGCTTGAGAAACTAACAGGTTACAGGCGCTTCCGGCATGGCGAGGCCGTGGGCTATGGCATGCTGGTCGCCGGCGAAATATCAAAAAATATAGGCATGCTCGCCTCTGGCGAGTTAGAATCGTTACGCAATGCGGTGCGGCTGTGCGGGCCGCTTCCCGGCGCCGACGATCTTTCAATAGATGAGATTACCGCCGCGATGAAGGGCGACAAGAAATCGCTGGCCGGTGTAACTATGTGGGTCCTGCTCGAGCGAATCGGGCGGGCGCGCATCGTTGACGGAAGTCAGATCGACAAGCGAACTTTGCGTTCCTCTTTGCGTGCCGGTTTGCGGGCGCTTTCCTGAGGGCCGCGGCGGCAGACTTCTTTGCCTCCGAGATGGTCAGACACGTCCGGCCTCTTGAAACGGTGACCAACCGGACTCCATAACACAACCAAGGATGATGATATATGCGAATGACAAGTAGCGAGCGCGGCGGAGCGCGACTGAAATTGATAATCGCGATCATGGTTTTGGCGGGAGTAGGTTATTCAGGCTACCTTTACGTCCCGGTCGCGATTGATGCTTATTATTTCAAAGACACGATGCAGAACAAGGTCGACCTGGCGGCGACCCAGGGTTACGAACCACCTTGGATCCAGGATCAGCTCGAGAAGAGCAAGGCGGAATTCCACGTTCCACCGGAGGCGATCATTACCCCGGCCAAGGCCGACAACCGCATGCAGGTTCGCGTGCAATTCACCCGGCCGATTTCATTTCCCGGTTTTACTTACAACTACGAATTCGACCACACCGCCAAGAGCACTACATTTTTCATGATTAAGTAATTAAATAAGCAGAGTCGCTTTCGCGGCAGGATGAGTTGCGAATGCCTGTAGTTGCACGAGCGCGGCCGGAGCCTCGCCCAGCCACGTAGTCGGACAGACGCCGCAACGCGTGCATTGATTTACGGAAGGACAGGGCGCGGTTGAGCGAGCATCGTGGGCGCGCTCGTCTTCCTGCTGCATAAACTCCCGCGACAGTCCGGAATTAACGATCTCCCAGGGAAGAATTTCGTCATAACTGCGGCGGCGGCTGGTGTGGAACGCGGGATCGACCTGCGTTTCGCGGAGGGCCGCTTGCAGATCGCCTTTCAAATGCGCCGTTGCCTCGATAACCCGCGCGATGCGGCGATCGCCGGAAGAGAACAGCGCCTGTTCGTGCGCGATGCGCGCCGACATCGCCCGCACTTCGACGTTGGGAATGCGTGCCAGGTTCTTGGAGACCCATTTCAACCGACGCTTCAATTCCTTTTCGCTGCAAATCGCTTCCCACTGAAAAGGCGTGTTTGGCTTCGGCACCAGGCCATTAAGCGAAGGAATGATCTTTCCGGCCCTGCCGAAACGACGGCCCGCTTCCAGCATTCGATCCTTAATCCGCTCGACCAGAGTGATCATCTCAACCAGGTCTTCATCGGTTTCGGTGGGCAGACCAACCATCATATAGAGCTTCACGGTCAGCATGCCGCGATCGAAAACGGCGCCACAGATGTCGACGATCTCGTCGTTGGTCAGATTCTTGTTGATGACGCGACGCAGGCGATCCGATCCTGTCTCCGGCGCGACCGCGATTTGCTGATCGCGCGATTCGACCAGCGCGTCCAGTAACTCTTCCGAAATCTGATCGAGCCGCAACGAAGAAACCGAAATGCGATAGTCCATCGCGCGCAGGCCCTGCAGGATCTCGCTGATCTCAGGATGATCGCAGACCGCAGTTGAAACTAAACCGATCTTGTCTGTCTTCCCGCGCCATTCAGCCGCCTTGGCCAGGATGTCACGGGCGGGCACGACGCGCGGCGGCCAATAGTTGTAGCCAGCCCAGCAAAACCGGCAACCCTGTGAACAACCACGCGAGATCTCGATCAGAAATCGATCACCCATCTCGGCCTGGGGCGCCCAGATCGTGGTTGATGGCGCAAAGACTTCATCGCGCTTCAACTGCTCAACTATATCTTTTTGTCCACGACGAATCGCTCGGCGCAGGCTGCCTTCCTTGGGGCTCTCAGCCGACACTGCGCGACCCACGCGTGCCGGAACGCCTTCCTCCGTCGCGGTGTAGGCTGCGACGGTGCCATCATCGTTGTAGCTCACGTGATAGAGCGAGGGCACATAGAAACCGCGACCCCGGCGCGCTAATTGAAGCAGCGTGTCTTCCTTCGATTCGTTTTCCAGCAGGGTGTCGATCAGTTTTGGCCCGAGGATTTCACCTTCGCCGACGCCGATGACGTCGGTAAACTCGGCGATAGGCTCGGGATTCAAAAACGAAGCCGCGCCGCCCATGACGATCAAAGGATCGTGTTTAGTTCGATCTTTTGACCAAACGGGCACGCCGCTCATTTGCAGCATGCGCGCCATGTTTACGTAATCTGTTTCAAAAGAGATCGAAAACGAAATCACATCAAAATCGCGCAGCTTTGTCTGTGATTCGAGGGAAAGCAAAGAGGTGCGGGTACGCTCGTACTCCTGCATCTCGTCAATTGGTGTGTCAGAAGCCCGGCCCTGAGGGAGGGTTTGATCATAACCCGAGCCCTTGCTTGAGCGCGCGCTGCTTACACTGTCCGGCAAGAACGCGCGTTCGCAGGAGACTTCCGGAACGTTATTGAAGATTTCATACATGGCCTGAAAGCCAAGGTTGGCCATGCCGATGCTATAGACGTTCGGATAACAGAGCGCGATGCGCAGTTGCGCCCCACGCTTCAAGATCCAGCCTTCTTCGGCGGCCAGCTTCCGTTTATAGCTTTCGATAATTCTTTTCATAAAGGTTCTAACTTTTCCCCTCTCCCACTGGGAGAGGGGCCAGGGGAGAGGGCTTTGAGCGAAACACAAGAAGGTAAATGTGCTTCGTCGCTATGCCCTCACCCAACCCTCTCCCAGAGGGAGAGGGCTCTTATCCGTGTTGGACAGTTTCAAGAAACGCCTTGAGCTTACGGGATCGCGAGGGATGACGCAGCTTGCGCAGCGCTTTGGCTTCGATTTGACGAATGCGTTCACGGGTCACCGCAAAGTGCTGTCCGACTTCCTCGAGCGTGTGTTCAGAGCCGGTGGTGCCCAGGCCAAAACGCATCTTGATCACTTTTTCTTCACGTGGCGTTAAGGTGGCGAGCACTTCGTCGGTGATCTCGCGCAGGTTCGAAGCGACTACCGCGTCCGAGGGATTCAGAATCGATTTGTCTTCGATGAAATCGCCAAGATGCGAGTCTTCCTCTTCACCGATCGGAGTTTCCAGCGAAATTGGTTCCTGCGCGATCTTCAACACTTTGCGAACTTTCGAAACCGGAATGTCCATCTTCTTGGCAATCTCTTCGCTGGTCGGTTCACGGCCCAGTTCCTGCACCAGCGCGCGCGAGGTGCGAATCAGCTTGTTGATCGTCTCGATCATGTGCACCGGAATTCTAATCGTCCGGGCCTGGTCTGCGATCGCCCGGGTGATGGCCTGACGGATCCACCACGTTGCATAAGTCGAGAATTTGTATCCACGGCGCCATTCGAACTTGTCGACGGCCTTCATCAAGCCGATATTGCCTTCCTGAATCAGGTCGAGAAACTGCAGGCCGCGGTTGGTATATTTCTTCGCGATGGAAACGACCAGACGCAGATTGGCTTCGACCAGTTCACGCTTGGCCTGGCCGGTCTGATGTTCGCCGGTGACAATCGCCTGGAGCGACCGTTTGATTTCGACCGGCGAAATGTGATGATCCTGCTCGACGACCTGCAAACGTTTCCTGCCGTTCGAAACGTGCTTTTTGTAAGCCTTGATGTCATCTGCTTTGAGACGCTTCTTGGTCAGCCGGTCAGAGTAGGTATCCACCTCGCGTTCGGCTGAACGGACTTCTTTCTGCACGTTGCGGATCGAGTTGATCAAGCGCTGGCGCGAACGCTCGGTCATGTTCAATCTGCCGATCTCGTCGGCAATCTCGATACGCAGCCGGGCGACTTTGCGCCGCAGGCGCAGCAGCTTCCTGGTTTTCTTGCCGCGCGTAACCTTCTGTTCAGTGCGCAGCTTGACCCACTCTTTGAGTGCGTTCTTGAACAGACGGCGAATATTCTCGATTCCTTCGATAGTCCACTCGCGATACTCGTCAGCCTTGTCTTCTTCGCCGGCGAGCTCGGCTTGTTCAGAGAAGTTCACGACTTCGCGAATGTTGATCGTATGGGCAGCCAGCTCGTCGCCAATCTTGAGCAACTCGCCCACGGCGATCGGTGAGCGCGCTATGGATTTCTGAGTCTTAATCTGGCCCCGCTCGATGCGTTTGGCGATAGCTACTTCACCTTCACGCGTCAGGAGAGGCACTACGCCCATCTCGCGCAGGTACAGCCGGACCGGGTCGTTGGTCTTCTCCAGCGCACCGGCGGAAAGATCCAGCTCGAGGTCTTCGTCAGCTCCGTCTTCGTCATCGGTAGCGATGGCCGCGGCTTGCTCAATCAGGCGTTCATCGGAATCCGCCACATGAATATTCGAAGCGTCCAGCTTTTGCAGCACATCTTCGATATCGTCCGGTGAAACGACATTCTCCGGCAGTTCGCGATTCAGATCGTCGTAGGACAGAAATTTCTTGTCGCCGCCCAATTGCAGCAATCGATCCATCACGTCGTCTCTATCTTTTTCTTCTCTAATAGCCACGTTTTGTATGTTCCTATTCCCTTGTGGGCGTCGTTCAACCATTTATCAACGCCCGGGACTCTCAGGTGTTTGCGATCGCGCCAGCAGCGCGCCGCGCCGCTTTTTCAAATCTAACTGTTCCATGGCCAGGCGGTTGAGCTTTTCGCTATCACCGGCGCGTTCGGCTTCCCCTAACTCCGAACCTAATTCATCGATATCGCGATCGAGTTTTGTCAGGCGCAACGCGTTCAAACAGCTATCGGCAGCGGTCAGCGATTCGTCGAAAGACTCTGTCGTATCGGTCATCATCAGGCGCGCCAGCAACTCCTCCGCTTGTGGAGTATCGGCAGTCGCCGCGCTTAAAGAGTCAAATCCAACTTCTTTGTCCTCTTTATCCAGGCTGACAAGGGCGCGAAAGATTGGCGCCGACGCCAGGTTTTCGTAATCCGCAGTTTCCAGTCGCGGCAGAACGATCTTGCGCAACTCTGGATTGGCCAGCAAAAGCTCGAGCAGCTTCTCCTCGGCCACCGTAGGCCGGCTCGTCGGACTGCGCCTCACCACCTCCTGAACGGACGCCCCGTCGGTGCTGGCGCCACTTCGGATTCGCTGCCAGAGTTCGCGGCGCTGTTCCGGTTGCACGCGTAGCGCATCCATCGTGATGTCAAAATATTCGCGCTTCTGAATCCGGCTGCGCACAGCGCGAACAAACGGGAGCGCCTCCTCCACTGCCGCAGCCTTATCAGCCGGGCTGTGAAGGTTACGATCCCGTACCGCTTGATCGATCACAAATTGTATGTGGGGCTGTGCTTCGCCTCGGCGCTTCTGGTACTCGGCTGCGCCGTATTTTCGGATGAAATCATCCGGATCGGCGTTATCCGGGAGAACTAATACCTTAACTTCCAAATCTTCTGCCAGAATGGTTTCGATCGCTCGTTTGGCTGCCTGCACGCCCGCGCGGTCACCATCATAGTTCACCACCACCTTACGCGCAAATCTGGCGATTAGTTTCGCCTGCTCAGGTGTCAGCGCCGTACCCAGACTCGCCACCACGTTTCGTACCCCGATTTGATACGGCACGATCAGATCCAGGTAGCCCTCAACCAGGATCGCAAAGCCCTGGCGGCGGATTTCATCACGCGTCAGGTTGAGCCCGTACAAATGCCTGCCTTTCGTATAGGCCGCTGTTTCCGGCGAGTTTAGATACTTTGGTTCGCCTTCCGGATCCAGCGTCCGGCCCCCAAAGGCAATGGCGCGGCCCTGCGCGTCGATCACCGGAAACATCAAACGGCCGCGAAAACGATCGTACGAGCCGCCCTCATCTTTCTTCACCACCAGCCCACTCGACTCGATCTGCTCCTGAGTCGCGCCTTTCTGACGCAGATGAGTTGAAAGCGCGTCCCAACTGTCGGGAGCAAAGCCAAGCCGGAAAGCCTCGCGCGTATCTTCGCTAATCCCCCGCTGGTCCAGGTAATCGCGCGCGGCCCGCGCCGCCGTGGCCTTACTCTTAAGTTGATCTTGCCACCAAAGCAGCGCCCATTGATTCAGATCGATCACTTGATCGGAGTCGCGCTTGCGGGCTTCAAAGCGGCTATCATCGATCTGTCTGGGCAACGGCACCCCGGTTTTCTCGGCCACGATTTTGATCGCTTCGGGAAAAGCGATCCGTTCCATCTCCATTACAAAGTTAAAGACGTTGCCGCCTTTGTGACATCCGAAGCAGTAAAAAATTTCTTTCGCGGGGCTGACTGAAAATGACGCCGTCTTTTCTTTATGAAAAGGGCAACAGGCCATCCAATTCGCGCCCTTTTTTTTCAGCGAAACATAGTCCTGCACGATGCGAACAATGTCCGCCTGGCGTTTGAGGTCATCGATGAAGGTTTGTGGAAAGCGCACTACTATTAAGTTGGCTGCGAGTTTAGCTTAACGAGGCAGTTGGAGAAAAGACAGGCAAATAATATCGGTGTCGAGCAGAACACGTCTCAAGAGTTTTGTGTATGCGTTAATGTTCATTTGTCCTGGAACTTCGCCGTGCTCGTTCGCAGCAATTCTACCGCATTCAACCAGTCGTGACGATTGTCGAGGAGATCGTCACTGGTCCTCGTCGGAAGCAAGCTTAATGAACACGCGTGGATCCGACGGGGTTGCGAAAAGCGGAGCATAGCGTATGACTGCTCATGCTTTTCATAAGGCATAAACGCGTTCAGCGACTCGCCACCGGAATGTTCCAGCATGATCTGAATAGCATCAGTCTTTTCCAGCTTGCCGGGAACGTGTACGCGCACATCAACGCGCAACGCCGTAGAGGTAAAATCGCCAACCGCCGCCGCCTCGCGATAAGCCTCCAGATACATTTCCACGATCTCCTCGGTGTAGAGATGCGAGGGACCGCCTTCGCCGCCCGCAAGTTGCACTTCGCCGTCTCTGGTAATGAAAGCCCCAAACGGGATGAACGCGCCGAGGTCTTTCAGCATGGCCTGTGCGATCGGAATTACCGCGCTGAGCAGCTCGTCAAAGTCGTGGTTGTTCATGCTTCAGTTACTGCTTCAACTCCACAATCGTTGCGCCCGCTCCGCCTTGATCCTGCGGCGCCGGTTTGAAGCGCGCGACGTGTGGATGGCCGGTCAACAAGTCTGCAATCGCGCGGCGCAACGCACCGGTGCCGTGGCCGTGAATTATCCGTACTTCGCTGAGGCCGTTCAAGAAAGCTTCGTCGAGAAACTTGTCTACCAGGTCGACAGCTTCGTCAGTCTTCTTACCGATTAACTTCAGTTCCGCGGTAGTCGCCACATCAGAACCTGGAGCCTTTGACTGGAGATGAATCTCAGTTGTTTCCGCGCGTCGAAGCCGGGCGCGAGCGTTGGCTGATCCGGAGCCCTCCCTTACGGTCGGGCTACTGCCCCGGCTACCGCGAGGGGTTCCGTACCCGGCGTCTGCGACGAGTTCGAGATTCTCAAGCTTCTCGCGCAAGTGCATGGAGCCTACGCGCACTTCCGCCTCGTCAGCCTTGATTTGATCGATGATTCCGATTGAACCAAATGAAAGCAGCCGAACTCGATCGCCAACCTTGGCGGCGCGCTCCGGAAGCTCGAGCGGAGCGCGGGTATCCTGTCCGCCAGCGGCCTCAGCCCGCCCCTCGACTACCGGCCCGCCGGCTCTCGTTGTTTTCCCGTCGCGAATCACGCGAACACCGCGGAGTTGCGGGGGCAAGCCCCCTTCCTGACCCTGAGACTTTCGATCTTGTGTGATTGGTCTCGCGGCCTTAGCTGCGCGCTGCGCTTCGCGCTTTAACTCAGCTACGTGGCGATCAGTTTCGCGCTCGACTTTCAGACGCGCCGCGCGATCTTCGATCCTGGTCAACAGCTCACGACTCAGTTTTTCAAACTCAGCAACCGAATTCGAGAGCTGCCGTTCAAACTGGGTCTGGCGCCGGCGTTCACTATCTTCAGCTTCCTTGTTTAGCGAGGCGAACTTTTCGGCGACCGCCGCGCGTTCTTCTTCCAACGCCCGCCGCAGGACTTCCGCGTCTTCCGCCTCGCGCTTGATGCGGCGCAGATACTCGATTGCATCGCGCGACGATCCCTTGACCTGCCGGGAAGCGTTGCTGATTATCTCGCTCGGGATCCCGAAGCGCTGCGCAATCTCCAAACCCGACGATGACCCTGCCACCCCGACGAGCAGGCGATAAGTTGGTCTGAGCGTCTTGTCATCAAACTCCACGCTCGCATTCAGCACACCAGGCTCATTTGCTGCATACATCTTTAGTCCGGAGTAATGCGTCGTGGCGAGTACATGAGCCCCGCGCTGTTTGAAATGATCGACCACCGCTACGCCGAGCGCCGAACCTTCTTCCGGGTCTGTCCCGGTGCCGACTTCATCGAGAAGTACCAGCGCCGGCGTTTCGCATGACTCGATCATTGATCCGATGTTGGCCACGTGCGAAGTGAACGTCGACAGGTTTGCCGCCAGTGATTGGTGATCGCCGATGTCCGCCAGAACAGATCGATAGAAGGGAACGCGTGCTTGTTTAGCGGGAACCGGTAAACCCGAAAGCGCCATCAGCGAAAGCAATCCGGCAGTCTTCAAGACGACGGTTTTGCCGCCCGCGTTCGCGCCCGAAATGACCATCGTTGTGTTCTCGGCGTCCAGCTTGAACGAAACTGGAACCACGGCGGCGCCGGTGGCGCGCAGGGTTTGTTCGAGGAGCGGGTGACGCGCTTCAACGAATTCAAGAGTGGCACAGACTTCAGTCTGTGATGTGTCTACACCGCAGACTGAAGTCTGTTCTACTTCGGGCACAACACAATCGAAGGGTTCTGCGAATACGGCTTTGGCGTTGATGAAATCAAGTTCGGCGATTGCCTCGGCAGCGCGCCCAATCGCCGGTAACTCCCGGCGCAACTCTTCCGAGAGCGCGAACAGAATCTCGGCAATCTCGCGTTGTTCTGCCTCCCGCAGCGACTGGAGTTCGTTGTTCGCTTCGATAGTTTCGAGTGGCTCAACAAAAATCGTCTGGCCTGACGAAGACGACCCGTGCGCCACACCGTTGATGCGTCCGCGATGATCGGCCCTGACCGGGATGACAAAGCGGTCATGGCGCACGGTCACCAGTTCTTCCTGAATCGCTTCGCTTGAGCGGCGCATCAAACCTTCCAACGATCGTGTGATTCGTGAGCGAGCATTGGCGAGTTCACGACGAATCCGTGCCAGTTCAGGACTGGCGCGGTCATCAAGTTCGCCGCCCGGCAGAATCTTTTTGTTCAAAAGCGCCGCCAGCTTCCTTAATTCGCCGGGAACATTCGCGACGATTTCGAACAGCGTTGACGCTTGTTCGCGTTCCGCGAGGATCGTTGCGCGGGCCTCCATGGCTCGTTCGCAGAGCCGGGCCAGATCGAGCAGCGCCAGAGGATCGAGCGCCGTGCCTTCGATCCTCAAGCGTGAGATAGAATCAGAAGTATCGGCAATTCCGTCGAACGACAAACGACTTCCGCGCTGGCGCAACTGAATGTTTTCCGCGACCGCGCTGAGGGCCTGTCGCAACGAGCGTAGATCGGCGGACGGCGCCAGCGCGCCGATGCGCTCCCGCCCCATCGCAGTTTGCGCGCCGCGACGCACAAGCGTGCGCAACGAATCAAATTCCAGCGTAGCGAAAGCCTGAGGGTTCATTGAGAAGGTTAATCTTAACATCATGCCTCATCGCCGGCTGAATCGTGGCTTGGCCAAGCCACCGGTCCCTGCGACACCTGATGGTGAACCAAACTAACGGCGGGCTCTGCCGCTTTGCTCGCTTCTTCTTTTTGGAATATATTCGTCAACTTCTCAAACCGAGCTAAACAGAGAAAGAAGGCAACGAACGAATGCAACCTGTACCTATCACTGTCGCACATGGCGACGGCATCGGCCCCGAAATCATGGGGGCGACGCTTCACATCTTGAAAGAAGCCGGCGCAAAACTGCAGATCCAGAAGATCGATATTGGCGAAAAGGTTTATCTCGCGGGAAACTCTTCCGGAATTGATCCGAGCGCGTGGGATTCTCTGCGTGAGACCAAAGTCTTTCTTAAGGCGCCCATCACCACCCCGCAGGGCGGGGGCTACAAGAGTCTGAATGTGACCGTGCGCAAAACCCTGGGTTTGTATGCGAACGTGCGCCCCTGTGTTTCGTATCATCCCTTCGTCGAGACGAAACATCCCAACATGGATGTAGTGATCGTGCGCGAGAATGAGGAAGACCTGTACGCCGGCATCGAGTATCGCCAGACGGATCAGGTGATGCAATGTTTGAAAATCATATCGCGACCAGGATCGGAAAAAATTGTTCGCTACGCATTTGAATACGCCCGCCGGCACAACCGCAAAAAAGTTACCTGCTTTACCAAAGACAACATTATGAAATTTACCGACGGGTTGTTTCATAAAGTCTTCAACGAACTGGCAGCCGAGTATCCCGACATCGAAAACGAACACTGGATCGTAGATATTGGCGCCGCCAAGCTGGCCGATACGCCGAACGCTTTTGACGTGATCGTAATGCCTAATCTTTACGGAGATATTTTGTCGGACGTGGCTGCGCAAATAGCTGGTTCAGTCGGTCTGGCCGGCTCGGCAAACATCGGCGAGAACATCGCGATGTTCGAAGCGATTCACGGCTCGGCCCCGCGTCGCGCCGGACAAAACCTGGCCAATCCTTCTGGATTGCTGCTGGGCGCTGTGATGATGCTGGTTCATATCGGCCAGACAAACAACGCCGAGAAAGTTCACAACGCCTGGCTGCGCACCATTGAAGACGGGGTCCACACTTATGACATCTACGACGAAGGTTCGAGCAAGCAAAAAGTAGGGACCAAAGAATTCGCGCAAGCGGTGGTCGATCGGCTCGGAAAGAGACCACAAACTTTGCGATCGGTTACCTACAAACAGAGAGATGTCGGCGAAGTCTATAGCGAGACGATCGTTAAGGAGCGGTCGGATTCCAGAAAAGAATTGGTGGGGGTTGATGTCTTTCTCGACTGGTTGAAAGGATCGCCTGACAACCTGGGAACAGTGCTCCGCGACGTCGCGCCGGACGGTCTGGATCTGGTAATGATCAGTAACCGCGGGGTGAAGGTCTGGCCGGGTGGCAAATCCGAGACGTTCTGTTCTGATCAATGGCGTTGCCGCTTCATGTCAGAAAACAAGGGCGCGAATATTACCCATCAACAGATAATCGATTTGCTCAGCCGGATCGCCAGTGCCGGCTTCGATTTCATCAAGACGGAACACCTTTGCAACTTTGACGGCGAGCGTGGTTACTCGCTGGATCAAGGAGAGTAAGAATTGCGGATTGCGGAATTCGAATTGCGAATTTGTTAAATCCCAACCATGGACTCGAGGTACGACAAATGGTGAAAAAGCGGCGGTCTGAAAATCAGAAATCAGAAATTCGCAATTCGAAATCACTGGTCGGCGTCATCATGGGCAGTAAGTCCGACTGGGAAACATTGCGGGCGACGTCCGAGACGCTTGATCGCTTTGGCGTGGCGCACGAATGCCGGGTCATGTCCGCACATCGAACGCCGGCACTCGCTTCCGAATTCGCCAGTACGGCCGAATCGCGGGGACTTGAAGTAATCATCGCCGCGGCCGGCGGAGCGGCCCATCTGGCTGGCGTGATGGCCGCGCATACAGTGTTGCCGGTGTTGGGCGTGCCGATGAAAAGCGATGCGCTCAATGGACTGGATTCTTTACTGGCAACGGTGCAGATGCCGGCGGGGATTCCGGTCGGGACGCTGGCAATTGGAAAAGCCGGGGCCACGAATGCGGCGCTGTTGGCGATCGCGATCCTGGCGAACAGCAGGCCCTCGTTAAGAGAGAAATTGCACGAGTTTCGCGCGGAGCAGGAAAAAAAAATCCGCGAGACGACGTTGGATTGAGGGACGGAGCAATGTAGCGACCGGGTCTGGTCCTCGCGATCTGACCGGGCGAAATCTTGAGACCCGGTCGCTACTGCTCCCGGTACTGACCTCACTGCTATTCCGGTCCGCCGCCCGCGTCGCGCGCCAACAATGCCGATCCGATGGCCACTCCATCCGCGCCCAATTCAGCGGCCACGATCGTTGTAGCTTCAAAGCAGGGTTGGAACGAACGTTTGCGGGCTTCTTCGATGATGGGCTTAAGGATTAGAGGGCCGGCTTCCATTATTGCTCCGCCCAGAATAATCCGCTCAATGCTCAGAAGGTTGATCATGCTGGCCACCGCCGTGCCGATCGACTTACCGGTGCGCTCGATCATCATGACCGAAAAATCATCGCCGTTGATCGCTTCCCGGGCCAGGTCTCCGGCGGTAAAGTTCTCGGACATCGCCAGGGTTGAAAGGGATGAAGTCGAATCGCGATCCAGACGTTCACGCGCGCGCCGCACGATGTTCGGTCCCGAAGCGTCCAGCGCATCCGGATGCGCCGAGCCACAGCTTCCCGTCCATAATAATCGCGCCGCCAATTGCGTCGCCGATGCCGATGTAGAAGATATTACGAGTATCGCGGCCGGCGCCGGCTTTGTATTCGCCATAGGCGGCCGCATTGGCATCGTTCTCGAGCTCAAAGCGCAGGCCGGTGGCTTTCATCAACTCGGAATGAATGTCGTCCCGAGCGGCCGAAGGCAACCCCGTTGACAGCAGCACCCGGTCAGTTTCGCGGTTTACCAATCCGGGAATGCCCACGCCAACTGACTTGATTGGCCCGGCTTCGGCCAGGCCAGTCACCAGGTCGGCAATCCCTCCGATCAGATTCTCTGGTTGGTAGTTGGCGGCGCGCCGAACGATGACATCTCCGGCAGCGGAAATCACGACGCCACGCATCGCCGTTGTGGCGACTTCAATCCCGGCAAACTTTGGTTCAGAGTTATTCGGCATTGGCGAAAGCCTTTCATATGAGCTTCGCGAGCAGGGCAGGATTTCGTCGCCATCTTATTAAAGGGTAGAGGGGCTGTCAAACCGTGCGTTGTGCGTGTAGAATGCCCTCGCATCGAACCCATGCCGGACACACCTGAACATTCGCGGGTGGCAGCGCTGCAACTGCGGAAGATCTTGTTGCCGACCGACTTCAGCGGCTGCGCCAATTATGCGCTCCCTTATGCCGCCACGATCGCCCGCGCCACCGGGGCCACCATCGTCTGCGTGCACGTGGTTGAGCCGATTGTGCCGGCCGTGGGATATTCCGGTTTAGCCGAACCAATGCCGATCGCCGACATCAGTGAGCAGTTGGAAGACTCGGCCGAGCGCGAATTGCCGCAACTTGCCGAGTGCGAGGACTTCAACGGCCTTGAGGTCGAAGAGGTTATTGTGCACGGTGACGCTGCCGCCGAGATTGTCCGCGTGGCCGGCGAACGCGAGGTTGATCTGATTGTCGTTTCGTCGCACGGCCGCACCGGCCTCGGCCGAATTATCTTTGGTTCGACCGCAGAGGCGGTGGTGCGTCACGCCAGTTGCCCCGTTCTGGTTGTCAAACCTCCACCACAAGAAGAGGAGTCAGACTAGTGAGCAGTGCGCAGTGAGCAGCATGCAGTTGAAGAGCCCCCGGCGGGGTGATGCGCTACTGCGACTAAGGACTGCACACGGCTCACTGCTTACTGCTCACTAATATGAACAGCCTCCAGTTTTTGTCTCACTTGATCGAGTTGTACGGCCTCTATGCCGTGTTCTTCCTGTCTATGATTGAGGGCGACATCACGCTGCTGCTGGCGGGTGTGCTGGCCCACAACGACTTCTTCGGCAGCTACAGTTTCGCGCGCGTGCTGCTGTGGGGCACGCTGGGTGGATTCGCGAGTGACAACCTCGCGTTCGCGGTCGGTCGCGCCTGCAACAAGACAGTTCGCAACTTTCGTTTCTATCGCAGTGCGCAGGATCGCATGGAGCGGTTGACCAAACATTTTGGCCCGCTCTCAATTTTTGTTTCGAAGTACATCTATGGTTTGCGTTGGGCCTCATGCACCTTTTACGGTGTTGCGCGGATGCCCTACTTGCGTTTTCTGCCGCTCTCTTTAGCTAGTTGTTTTTTATGGGTTTTTATTCTCAGTGGTGTCGGTTATTTTTTCAGCAGCGCTGTGATGGGATTGATTGGCGACTTTCGGCATGTGGGGAAAATCCTGCTGGTAATCGTTGTGGCCGGAGTGCTGGGGTTCTATTTGATTAAACGCCTTTGGCTGTCGAAGAAGGTTGAAGCGGCCCAGCCGGAACGTCTACAGGAGATCGAGCAGGCCGCGATCGAAGGCATCAAAGAATTATCCGGAGGAATTCAGGAAAAAATTCATTTTAAGTCATCGCGACGCCGGAAGAACTCAAGCTCCGCAAAGCGTGACGCGAGAGATTGAAAGAACTTGTCCGCGAATGCCTTGCAGCACTGAAAGAGCTAAAATTAAGAGCTAAGATTTCGAACTTCAAATCCACCGTCAATCAAATTGGACTACTCAAAGTGATCATCGAATCTTCAGCCCCAACCCGCGTCGATCTTGCCGGCGGTACCGTCGACATCTGGCCGCTTTACCTGTTTCACCCGGGCGCTATGACCGTCAATTTTGCTCTGTCGTTGCGCGCGCACGTACGGATTGACGCACGCGACGACGATCGCCTGATCCTTGAATCAAGAGATCGTAATATTCGATTTGAAACGACTCTCGGCCGCATGTACGAGCTGGCGCGGGACGAAGAGCTAGAACTGGTTTCGAAGATGGTCCACTTCTTTCGGCCTGAGGCAGGCTTTCATTTGACCACGCACAGCGAAGCCCCCGCCGGGGCGGGCATTTCCGGATCGTCCGCCCTGGCGATTGCATTGATCGGCGCGCTGAATAATCTGGTGGGAAATCGTTATGAAAAGCGACAGTTCATTGGTATTGCGGCGAATATTGAAACGACCGTCATCAAAGTTCCGGCGGGATTGCAGGACTACTATCCGGCATTCTACGGATCGACCTCCTGCATTCATCTCGATCCCGATGGCGTCGAGCGCGAGCATCTGGCTATCGACGAAAACGAACTTGAGCGCCGCTTCGTGATCTGCTACACCGGCGAACCACGCCATTCAGGAATTAATAACTGGGAAGTGTTCAAGCGGCACATCGACGGCGACGCAGATGTGTTTGCGATCTTCGAAAGCATCCGCGACGCGGCGGTACAGATGCGCGCCGCGCTGTTGGCCAACGACTGGAACGCGGTGGGGGAAACAATGCGCGCGGCCTATCCGAACCGGAAGCGCCTGGCGCCAGGAATCACGACGCCGCATATGGATCAACTGGTTGAGAAGGCGCTGGCTAACGGCGCGGAGGCGGCCAAAGTCTGTGGCGCCGGAGGCGGTGGCTGCATAGCGTTTCTTTGCAAAGAGGGACGGAAGGCAGACATTGAACGTGCTCTGACTGAAACAGGCGGCGAAATTTTGAAATGGGGCGTTGCGCGGGAGGGGTTGGTAGTGAAGGAGAGTTGAGAACCCAACGCGGGCTTCTCAACTGCTTCGCGGTTGAAAAAAATCGCGAGGCGGAGGCTTTGCGATCTTCAACAGAATAACTCGTTATCCGCCTTCTTCCGATTTCTGTTTCGCGGCTGCGGCGAGTTTTGTCAGACGCTCGATCTTTTGTTCGTGAGTCTCACCAGGAATTGGTCCGGTATCCACGAAACCCGCGTAAGTAGATCGTCTGAATAATGTGCGATCAGGTTCGCCGCTGGCTGCGTCTGAGATAGTTGAGGTAGGCGTCGTGGCCGCCGCGACTATATCCGGCGCGAGATCTGCTGGACTTTCGGCGCCGGCTACCGGCGAAGCATTTGCCGCCGCGGCGCTCAGGGGTGCTGTTGACGCAGCCCCCATTTCAGCCTGCGCCTCGGCTGCTGGTCGGTGTGAGTCCGCCGACGGAGATGAATCGACCACGGTGACTGCGGCAGTGTGCTCGGCTCCGCCTTCGTCCGAACGCTGCTTTGCCGCCGCAACGAGTCTGCCCAGGCGCTCGATTTTTTGCTCTTTGGTTTCGCCGGAAACTGGTCCGGTGTCGACGACGCCGGCGTAAGTGGTGCGGCGATTCAATTGACGATCGGGCTGGGCCGCGGCTTTCGGACCGGCGGGCGCGGCCGACGCTCTCTCAGCCACGGCCGTCGCTTGCGCGGCTTGCGGAGCCGGCTTGGCGACAACGGCCGCTGGGATTGCGACAGAGGGCGCCGGTTTCGCGGCAGGCGCGGCGTGTCCAGGTCCGCCACCACCCTGTTCCACGATCACGTAGACGCCTTTTTCGTTCTTCTCGATTACCGGCAGCGTCCCACCGGCGGCTTGCAGCAAAGCCGAAAGTTCCGCTTCGACAAAGCGGCTTTGCTTTTCCGGATCGCGAACGTGGCCGAGTGGCGGGCCCATGTAGAGAGTGCCACACAAGCTACACTTGTACAGCACATCGTCGCCGCGCAAATGCACCTCGGAAGCTTCGCCTCCCGTGCGCAATTGCTTCAAGTGACCATTGCAGAGTTTGCCCTTCTCGTTCCGCTCGTTACAGACCGTCTGAGCATTGGTGATGCGCTTGGGCACTGGCACCGAGGCCGCCGCCGCGGTTTCCGATGCGGTTGGACTAGCTTCTGAAGTGTTGGCTGACATGTTTCGCTTTCGTGTACCCGCCGATTTGTTTCTTCCGCAACCTTCGAACTGATTGACCGCATATTAACGGCGAACTCAAACGCGGTCAATCGCGTGTGGGGGCGGCTCGGGGGATGAGGTCGCTACCGCTCCAGGGACTGACCTCAAGACAAACTGAAGTTGGTCGGACATGATATTCTTCCTGTCGGATGTTCATCGAACTTCTCGGCGCTGTCTGGCGCCATCTGCCAGGAGTTGCCAGGCGCCGTCTGGTGCGCACTGGTCAGAGGCGTTTCACGGTTACGGCCGGCGCGATGATCTTTGACGACGAGGGCCGAATCTTACTGCTCGAGCATGTCTTTCGCCCTGACAGCGGCTGGGGAATTCCCGGTGGTTTCTTAAGCAAAGAGGAACAGCCGGAAGCGGCTCTGCGGCGCGAGTTGCGCGAGGAGATCGGAATTGAAGTAGCGGACGTCGAGATGCTTTTTGTGCGCGCGCTCTCCAGACCGCGGCAGATCGAAATCTACTTTCGTGCCCGAGCGATAGGACGCCCCGAACCCTGCAGCTTTGAAATCAGGAGCGCGGGTTGGTTCTCTGTCGAGAATCTGCCACCCGAACTCTCAAAAGATCAGCGTCGCCTGATCGAGCGCGCGCTTAGTCCCAGTGAAAACTCTCCGCAATGATGTTATGCTACGCGCCGCACACGCAATCACTAAACAAATGAATCGCTGAGGAGAAGCTATGGCAGGAGCACCAGGCGTCCAACTGATTCCGTCGCCCGATGAAATAATGCAAATTCTGAAACGCACCGGCGCGTTTCGTGAAGGCCACTTTGTCTATCCAAACGGGAAACACACGGCCCACTATTTTCAGATGCCGTTGGCGTTTCGCTATTACGATACGGCGCGCGTGCTGGCCGTCGCGCTCAGCCGGAAGTTTCGGGTCGAACGCGACATTGCCAGCCAGTTACCAAAAATCTCCGTCATCAGTCCAAGTTCGGGCGGAATCCCGGTGGCTTTCGGCGCCCGTGATGCACTGAGCGCGCAACAGATTTATTGGGCCGAGCAGGAGAATGGCAAGCGCATGTTTCGCCAGTACGTGAACCAGGGCGATATCAATCCGTGCATTATCGTCGATGACATCATTCGCAGCGGCCACGCGATCGAAGAGACGGTGGAACTGGTGCGCAGCCTCGGCGCGCCGATCATAGGCTGCGGCGCCATCGTGCGCTTCACCTCTGCTCCTGACCAAATTGAAGGCGTGCCTATCAAATCGCTGGTCGAGTTTGACGAGAAGTTCTATGACTCAGCCGAACAATGCGATGAATGCACGAAAGGCGTGCCGGAAGAGCATGTGCGGTTCTGAGAAGACAGTAGGCAGAAGGCAGAAAGCAGATGGCAGAGAGCAGCAGACAAACAACCATTTCTTTAAGAAGGTGCTCCCATGCTCCGTGGTCACAGAGATCTAAAGGTTTATCAGTTGGCGTATAAGCTCGCGATGGATATCTTCCATCTGTCGAAGACTTTTCCAAGAGAGGAAGTCTATTCGCTGACCGATCAGATTCGCCGTTCTTCGAGAAGTGTTGCGGCCAACCTTGCCGAAGGATTCCGTAAAAGACGCTATCCTAATATGTTGGTTAGTAAGCTAACTGATTGCGATGGTGAGGCAACCGAGACTCAGGTCTGGCTCGATTTCGCTCATGGTTGTGGATACATGTCACGTGAAAACCACGACCGCTTGACTCTTGGCTATGAAGAAGTAGGGAGAATGCTTTCGGCAATGATCGCAAGTCCAGAAAGATTTGCGCCAGCCCAGCATCGATAGGGTTTGCTTGCTGCCTACTGCTTTGTGCTTTCTGCCTTCTTCTCTGTGGATCACATTTCGTGGCGGTTCGTCAGCGCCTTATCCATAGTTACTTCATCGACGTATTCCAGGTCGCTTCCCACCGGCATTCCCATCGCGAGACGCGTCACGCGCAGGCCCAAAGGTTTTAGCAGGCGGCTGATGTAATTCGCCGTGGCTTCGCCTTCAGTGTTGGGATTGGTAGCCAGAATTACTTCGCACACTTCAACGCCGTCATTGTTCTCCGGTTTCAAACGCGGCAGCAGATTGTCGAGCCGCAAATCGCTCGGCCTCATGCCGCGGATTGGCGACAGGCTTCCATGCAAAACGTGATACAGGCCTTTATAGCTGCGTGTCTTTTCAACAGCTACCAGGTCGTAAGGCTGTTCGACAATACAGAGCACGGAATGATCGCGTGATGGCAGAGAACAGAAACGGCAGGGATTAATGTCAGTGAGATTGTTACAGATCGAGCATTCACTGATCCGTTGCTTTACTTCGCGCAGGGCTTCGATGAGACGTTCGACCTCGGCTTCGGGCGCGCGCAAAATATAAAACGCCAGTCGCTGAGCGGACTTCTGCCCGATGCTGGGTAGGCGTTTGAATTCGTCTATTAGTTTGGTGACGGGTTCGGCGTAATCCAACATTTTCAATTTCCAATTGCCGATTGCCGATTTTGTTTGAGGTGCGTTACCAATCGGCAATTGGCAATCGCAAATCGGCAATTAGAATAGGTTTCCCAGGCCTGGCGGCAGCATCGATCCCAATTTTCCTTTCATCGCTTCGTCAACTTTGCGATTGGCTTCGTTAAGGGCCGCGGAGATCATGTCCTGAAGCATCTCGACATCGTTCTCTTTGACGATCTCGGGATCGATTTTGAGTGAGATGATTTCATGATTGCCCTTCATCTCGACGGTAACCACTCCACCACCGGCCGAGGCGTCCACCCGCAGCTCTTCCATTTCGCGCGCCATCTTCTCCTGCATCTGCTGCGCCTGCTTCATCATTCCTTGAATATTAAGTCCGCCAGGAAATTTCATTGTGCTAACCTCGCTTCCGCCTTTGATAGAAGTCTCGAACTGAGCGTTGCGAGCATCGTAACTGGCATTCTACTTGAATGCAAAGCCGTAAATTAGTGGCGTAGACTTTGTTTGTGAATTACTCTTTCGCCTCTCGGACAGTGGTTGTGCTATAAGCCTCATCGAATCAATGCAAACTGAAAACAGAACTCAGCATTCCGCAACAGAGCGCTCACTATCGGCTGAAATCAAACTCTATTACGATCTTCAAATGGCCGCACCCGCGCCGGCGCCGCTCTTGATCGGACTGCATGGTTACGGCGCCGGCAAACGCCAAATGATGCGCGAAGCGCAGGCCATCGTGCCCGAAGGTTTTGCGATCGCGTCGCTACAGGGGCCGCATCAGCATCTGAAAGATCCGAAAGAAGCGGGCGGAGCCTTGCGATTCGGGTTTGGCTGGCTGACCAACTTTCGTCCCGAAGAATCTGTCGCAGTTCATCATCAGGCGCTGCTTAACTTAATTGGTTCACTGACTGCCGATGGCGTCGCTGATCCCGGGCGAATATTCCTGGTTGGCTTTTCGCAATCGTGCGCGTTGAACTATCGGTTTGCCTTTACACATCCGCAAGTGTTGCGTGGCGTTATTGGCATCTGCGGCGGAATGCCCGGCGATTGGAACACAAGCGAACTCTACCAGCGAACCGCCGCCGCCGCATTTCATCTGAGCGGTGAACTCGACGAGTTTTATCCGCCGGCGCGCACCGATGATTACCTCGCGCAATTGCGGATGAGGGCGAGTGACGTGCAATACCGGAGTTATGACGCCGGACACGAAATTGTTCAGCCCATGCGCGACGATCTGCGTTCCTGGCTGACACAAAAGGCGATCGTTTAGTGACCGTCATTAAGCGGCCGGGTAACTTGCGGAACAAGTTCGGCGTCCAAGGCGGGTACCGATGAAGCGAAACCCCTTGAGCCCGATTCTTCTTGCGCTGGCGCTATCAGCCGGCGCAGCCTGCCGGCAGCAGGTTGCCAGGGCGGTCAAGCCATTAAGACCACCGGAGCAACAGACTGAAACGCGCGCGCTTGCCGGCAACAGCTCACCCAGCCTTGAGTTGGTAATCGATGGCGCAGTTGATCAGATCGGCAAGACGACGAGTTACGACTCTTCTTATCAAAAGATCGAATATCCGAACGGCGATGTGCCGATTGAAACGGGTGTTTGTTCCGACGTGATCGTGCGCGCCTTTCGCCGTGGCAGAGTCGATTTACAGAAGGACGTTCATGAAGACATGAAAGACAATTTCTCGGCGTATCCCACGCGTTGGGGATTGAAGGGCACCGATGCGAATATTGATCATAGACGCGTCCCGAATCTGCAGACCTACCTGGCCCGCAAGGGCAAGTCGCTGGCAACCGACGGCGGCAGTGAAACCTTTCTGCCGGGCGATATTGTCACATGGGATTTGGGTGGCGGGGCCGACCACGTCGGCATGGTCGTCAATGTCTGGTACAAGCCTTCGCAGCGGTACCTGATAGTGCATAACATCGGCGCGGGCACGCGCATGGAAGACGTTCTGTGGTCGTGGAAAATCACGGGACACTATCGTTACTTCTGACCATCGAGCCGATTAAGAGCCGCCAGAACGATCCACGAAATCACCAGAACCAATGCGAAAGTAGAAGGTTCTTAGTTTGGTTTGGTTCCTGGTTCGTGGTCCGGTTTTTCACCAGCTGCTAGTGCTAACAGGCCGGACATGATAAATTGCCGCGCCATCGCTGGATAATTTTTGCAGCCGGCATTCCATAAACATTTGGCTCCTGCCAGAGCCATTAAGATCGCGGGAGATTTATGAAACCGAACTTCCTCAACTCTCTTGGCGTCGTTTTGCTTTTGACTGCCACAGCGATCGCATCGGCCCCGGCCGCGGCGCAGAGCAAGTCGAACTATGACATTAAGGCCGCAGATGCGATCAAAGCCGTCCTCGATGCGCAAGCCACCGCCTGGAACCGTGGGGACCTCGAAGGCTACATGGAGGGTTACGATCGGTCGAACAATACTGAATTCGTGGGCGCCGACACCATCACTCGCGGCTGGCAGACGGTGCTCGATCGCTATCGCAGGAACTACAATTCGCGCGAGAAGATGGGAGTGCTCACCTTTTCAGATCTTGAAATCACCATCTTGAGTAAGGATGCTGCTCTGGTATTAGGACGTTGGCATTTGAAGCGGGCGAACGACGAGCCGCACGGAACCTTTACTTTGCTTTTCCGGAAAACGAAAGCCGGCTGGCGCATTGTGCACGACCATAGCTCGTCAGCGTGACAGAGATCCTGGAATGCCTCGGGGTTGGGAAGGGGGCTTGCCTCCGCCTCCCCGCGAGCTAACGAACCAGGCGGGGGCTAGTCCCTTTCCTGACCTTGAGACTTTTTTTTAGGGTTGACGCTGGAACGCGTCTTGATGGCTGAACTAAACCAATCAACTTCTACGCACGAACTTGCTGCGATCGAGCACGAAGTCGAAGCGCGCAGTGCGGTCTTCAAAAAAGAACTCGGCCTTTTCGATCTGGTCCTCGCCCAGGTGGTCTTCGTCGTCGGTACGATTTGGGTTGGCTGGGCAGCCAAGCTGGGCAACCATCAGATGGTTTTTTGGCTGCTGGCGATCATCACTTTCTATTTGCCGCTGGCCGCGGTCGTAATCTTTCTTAACAATCGTATGCCGCTGGAGGGCGGGCTGTATCAATGGGCCAAGCTGGCCTTCAATGATTTCGTCGCCTTTATGGTGGCGTGGAACCTCTGGGTGTTTGGCATTCTGGTGATGTCGGGCATCGGTCTGATTATCAAGAAGAACATCGCTTACGCCATCGGGCCGCGCGCCGACTGGATGCACGAGAACAAGAAAATGACGACGCTGGTCTGCGTGGCTTTGATGATCAGCATCGTCGCTGCTTCCAGACGCGGCCTTGCCCTGGGCAAGTGGGTGCAGAATGTTGGCGGCGTGTTCCTCCTGGTGACCTTTGCCACGCTCATGCTGCTGCCGTTTATTACCGCCAGCCATGGAACGCTGGCGAACTACCATCCATTTTCAACGAGCTTGCCGGAGTTCAGTTCCTACAACATCAACGTCTTCAGCAAACTCGCAGTGGGAGCGCTCTCAGGCTTTGAATACATCGCCATTCTGGCCGGGGAATGTCGTGCGCCGGCGCGAAATATCAGCCGCTCGGTTCTGATTTCAGCCCCGATTATTGCCCTGATGTTCATCCTCGGCACGGCCTCAGTGCTGGCCTTTGTCACGCCGGATCAAGTCGATCTAATCGGTCCGATTCCGCAGGTGCTCAGTCGTGGTTTCAGTTCATTTGGCTGGGTGTCAACGCTCGTCTCGCTGACCATTTTTGGCGTGGCCGCCCGGCAAATCGCTTTGATGAGTATTTATTTTGCGGGCAACACCCGTCTGCCTATGGTCGCGGGCTGGGACGATCTTTTGCCGGCGTGGTTCACTCGGCTTCATAAGCGCTATCAGACTCCAGTCAACTCAATTCTTTTCGTCAGCATGGTCACGTTGGCATTCAGTCTCGCAAGTTTGATCGGGGTGAAAGAGCAGGAAGCTTTTCAAATTCAGGACAACGCCGCTACCGTCTTTTATGCGGTGATGTACATGGTGCTGTTCGCGATTCCGCTAATTGCGATCAAGCGGTTCGGCGTCCGGGCCCCGCTGTGGCTTAAGATTGCGTCAGCTTCCGGTTTCATCGTGTCGGTGATCGCGGGTTTCTATACGATGATTCCGATTACCAAGGTCGATAGCCCCGGGATGTTTGCCGCGAAGATTATCGTAGTGGTGGTAATCGCCAATGCCATCGGGGTTGTGTTGTTTGTTTTGGGCCGGAAGCGGGCCGAGAAATCAGGTGGGCAGACATAGGGCCAGTCGCAAAAGGATCTGTGATGATGCGGGAGTTGAATCCTAACGGCCTTTCTCATTGGCACCGAGGCTTTAGCCCGGTGATTGGCGGTTGGAAGAAGGGAAACAGTTTAGACGGTTTCGGATCTATGTGGCATATTGCATTCACCAGGCTGAAGCCACGATGCTAATGAGACCGAATTGGCACGGGCAAACTGCAACGCTTCTTTGAAAAGCTGGTTTTCATCCGTACCTTTGTGATAAGAGTCTGTCCTTCGATGAGTCGCTTTCAGACACCCCCTTAAGAAGGAGACAACATGGGCAAGATAAACTTTGCACGCGTTCTGCTCGGCGGCCTGGCGGCAGGTCTAATACTCAATGTCGGTGAGTACCTGTTGAATGACAAAGTCCTGGCCACCCAGATGGCCGAGTTCTTTCGCAGGTGCGGCTTTCCCAAACCGGGCGGCAACTTTATTGTGATAGCCGTGGTCATCACCTTTGTTCTCGGCATCGTGATTGTGCTTGGCTACGCGGCTATCAGACCGCGGTTCGGTCCCGGCCCCAGGACGGCCATCATCGCCGGTCTGTTCGCGTGGTTCGGCGTCGTGGTTTATGGCAACGTCATATTCCTCGGCCTTGGCATGACACCCACGAATGTGTTCGCTGTCGTGCTCGTTTGGGAGTTGGTGGAGTATCTCCTGGCGGCGCTTGTCGGTGCCTGGCTCTACCAGGAAGCCTAGCGCGCGCCCGTCACCAATTGAAATCCAGGAGTGAACCGGGTTATGAGCTGGAAGAGACTTCTGGTATCAGTCCCGCTCGGCTTTCTGATCATGATTGCTGACGGCGTGTCATTGATTGTGGTCAACCGGCTGTATCGGCCCCATTATCCGCCGGCCTGGGTTACCGGTTTGTTCTTCTATTTCGACGCCTGGCCGGTTTTGATTACGCAGCACGTCTTTCCGCGCGCGCCAGGAGACAAATTCGGCGGTCCGACATTCCTCGCGATCGCCGCCGGGGCGCTAATTGATCTGATTATCTTCGCCGCGATCGTTTACGCGCTGCTCACATGGCGCGCGCGTCGTAAATCCCGTGCCTGAAATTCTAGCCGTAATTAATTGCTCACAGCTGGTAACGCTCGCCGGTTCCAGGCGCCCGCGCGTCGGCGGTGATCTGCGTCAACTGGCAATCATTGAAGATGGAGCGATGCTCGTGCGCGGCGAGCAAATCGAAGCGGTCGGCCGGCGTCGAGAGATTGAAAGTTTGATTACCGACGGCTGCGAAGTCATCGACGCGGGACGCCGCGTAGTCATGCCCGGCTTTGTGGACGCCCACACCCACCCTGTTTTTGCCGGAATCCGCGCTAACGAATTCGAACAGCGTTCGAGCGGAGCAAGTTATCGCGAAATCGCGGCCCGCGGCGGCGGCATCAGATCAACGGTGAGAGCCACGCGCAACGCGTCTCTGACTGACCTGATCAAAACCGGCAAGCGTTATGCGCGATGGTTTTTGCGGTGCGGCACTACGACGATCGAAGCAAAATCAGGCTATGGCTTGACGATCGAAGATGAGTTGAAGATCCTGCGCGCGATTAAGCAACTGAACGAGGAAACGCCGCTGCATTACGTGCCCACTTTTCTGGGCGCGCACGATATACCCTCCGAGTACAAATCGCGGCGGGCCACATATGTCAGCCTGGTCATCAATGAAATGCTGCCGCGCGTCGTTGAGGAAAAGCTGGCTGAGTACTGCGATGTCTTTTGCGAAACTGAGGTGTTTACCATCGATGAGTCATGGCAGATACTCTCAGCGGCGCACTGTCAGGGATTGGGTTTGCGCGTACACGCCGATCAGCTTTCGCTTTCCGGCGGCGCCACGCTCGCTGCTGAGCTCAATGCGGCCACGGCGGATCATCTGGAACACACCGATGCCGCTGGCATCACGGCCTTGAAAGCTGCGAAGGTTCAGCCCGTGCTTTTGCCGGGCTCGGTCTACGCACTCGGCTCGCATCAATATCCCGCGGCACGTGAAATGATCAACGGGGGGCTCGCCGTAGTGCTGGCCACTGATTTCAATCCTGGATCTTCCCCGACGCCCTCGATGCCGATGATTCTTTCGCTGGCGTGTACGCAGATGAAAATGACTCCCGCTGAAGCAGTGACGGCGACCACGATTAACGCGGCCTACTCGCTCGGTCGTGGCGATGAAGTAGGTTCGCTGGAAAAAGGCAAGCGCGCGGACTTTGTGATCCATGATTGCGAGGACTATCGCGAATTGGCGTATTTTTTTGGCATCGAGCATCCGTGGCGCGTTTATGCATCAGGCAAGCTGGTGTTTGCTCGCGCAACCGGGCAGTAGCCCGACCGTAAGGGGGGGCGTGGAGCGCTCACATGAGGCCCTCCCTTACGGTCGGGCCATTGCCCGCCACCTCTGCGCTTCGTGCGGCGACGGTTGAGAATCGCGGCGTTCTAAAGACCGGCTTGTGCAGATGAGCAGAGAAATATTTTTACCTGAGAAATATTTTGATTGACGAGTTCGCACTTGTCTTTTATTATCACTTCAACACTGGAAAGGAGGTGATCAAAAAGTATATGAGTTCTAATCACAGTGAGGTGGCTGAGACCTAGCCTCAGGATTGATAATCCAAATTCAGCGTTAGTTGTTAGGATTGCTTTCCTGAGTAAGTTTACTGTGACACCTTCTTTCCGAAGGTCACAGCCAGCACAGGTCAATCCGAACAGTTCACCGGAAAGCCGTTCGTGAGCAATCGCGGGCGGCTTTTCTTCTGCGCGAGCAGGGACCTCGATTCCTACTTGACTTCAACCCGCACACCGTTATAGACATCAAATACCATCCGCAACTCAAAACTTCTCCTGGTTGCCGGAAAAGAGCGTGTAAGTGTCTGAAAAGATTTCGCCAAATTCTCCCGTGTTTTACGACCCGCGCGGCCGTCGCTGGCGACGTGTAAAGCGCACGTATCTGGCGCTCGGTATAGCCGTCACGGCGATTACAGCTGTTTTCATCGCCAGCGTGTTGGCCAATCCGCTGTTGCCCCGTCTTAATCTGCGTCCCCTCCAAAATCTGCCGCGCAGCTCGGACCTTAAACTGCAGGCCCCCGTCGCCCTGCCGAATGCACGCGAAGTCAAAGCTAGGAAAGCGCAGGATCTTTTGCAGAAGGAGCTGGCCAAGACGCGCGTGGTGCCGGCGCGCCGCTCAGAGTTAACGCCAATCGTGCCGGCGCCTGTCAACACTCCACTGCCTGCGCCCGCCAGCTTCAATGCGAAGCAGTTGGCGATCGGTTTCTATATCAACTGGGACGAATCCAGCTACGCTTCCCTGGAGCGAAATCTCGATCATCTCGACTGGGTCGTAGCGCAATGGGCTCATCTGGTTGATTCAAAGAATGGCAACAGCCCACTCAGTGTCGAGCTGGACGCCAAGGCCCTCAACCTGATTCGGGAGCGACGGCCCCAAACCTCGATCATTCCAATGGTACAGAACCTCTCTGATGAAAAGTGGGAGAAGGACGTGCTGGCGCGGGCAGTCGCGGACGAAGAATCCAGACAGAGACTAGTCGGAGCCCTTTCGCAATTCGTCGAACAGAACAAGTTCGCCGGGATTAGCGTAGATTTTGAAGAACCCACAAAGGAAACCCAACCAAACCTGCTTCGTTTCATGCAGGAGTTGCACGCCGCGTTTCAGCCTCGTGGCTGGGTGGTAGTGCAGGCGGTTCCCTTTGACGATGCCGAATGGAACTATCGCGAATACTCCGCCGCGACCGACTATCTGATGCTGATGGCCTATGACGAGCACTGGGCTGGAAAAATAGCGGGTTCGGTGGCATCGCAGGATTGGTATCAAGGCACTCTGGCCAACCGGATGCGCGAATTGACTCCGG
>WNFR01001115.1_pt1 | contig 27825 bp, 21 predicted proteins | sample 5400221 | NCBI WGS metagenome assembly WNFR01 (sample SAMN13153357, study PRJNA577476) | soil metagenome | isolation source: 40 cm soil under Madrone tree | place: USA:California | collected 2016-06-14
ACCGTGCGTTCCTCAAGGTGGGAGGCGTCTTCACCGACGACCTGATCGATGCCTACATCGAGCTGAAGATGAAGGAAGTGACCCGCCTACGGATGACCACGCATCCGATCGAGGTGGAGATGTACTACAGCTTGTGAGGTTACTGCAGGCTGCAAGTCCCAAGATGACGGTGGTCGCACCACTGTCACCTTGGGACCTTGGGTAGCCCACGTATTTCTCGCGCAATGGTCCGTCGCATGAGCGTATGGACCGGGCCGTTCGCGCCGGCGAACTCCCACGCCGAGGCTGCGCCGCGCAGAGCCACGTGCGCAGGGCCGGGACGGCACCCGTCAGCGGTTGACGAACTCCCAGACCTTGGAGATGACGACCGAGCCCTCGCCGACCGAGGAGGCGACGCGCTTGACCGAGCCTGCGCGAACATCGCCCACCGCGAAAATGCCGGGCAGCGAGGTAGCGAAGGGCGAGGCCGCCGATGCGGTGCCGGAACCGGTGATGACGAACCCTTTATCGTCAAGTTTCACCAGGCCGGAGAGCCACTCGGTGTTCGGTGCGGCGCCCACCATGATGAAAAGAGCGCGCGTGTCCACGACGCGAGTCGCGCCCGTCTTCGCATCACGGATGGTCAGCGCCTCGAGATGGTCGGTCCCATGCAACACGCTCACCTCGACCCCGTACTCGATCGTGATCCTGGGGTCGGCTTCGAGCCGGCTGGAGAGGTAGCTCGACATCGACGCGGCAAGCGATGACCCGCGGACCAGCACGCGCACGCAGCGCGCCGAGCGGCTGAGAAACATCGCAGCCTGCCCGGCGGCGTTGCCGCCGCCGATGATGAGCGCTTCCGTTCCCTTGCAATAGCGGGCTTCCATGTCGGTCGCTGCATAGTAGATGCCGGCGCCTTCGAAGTCGGCCAACCGGTCGAGCGGCAGCCGGCGGTACTGCACTCCGGTCGCAACCACCACCGCCTTGGCACGCACGCGCTGGCCGTTGTCGAATGCGGCGCAGAAGCTCTCATCCTCCAGCCTCTCGAGGAGCACCACCCGCCGCGGCATCGCGAATCGGGTCCCGAACTTCATCGCCTGCACGCCGCCGCGCCAGACCAGGTCGGCACCGGAAATGCCTGTTGGGAAGCCCATGTAATTCTCGATACGGCTCGAGGTCCCGGCCTGGCCGCCGATCGCAACGTCTTCCACGACCAGCGCGCACAGACCTTCGGCTCCCGCGTAGACGCCCGCAGCCACCCCCGCGGGCCCGCCGCCCACGATCAGCACGTCGAACTTCTCGTCGTTCCGGAAATCGAGATAGAGGCCGAGCAGCCGCGCGACCTTGTCGGGCGTGGGATTGCTCACGACGACGTCGCGCCCGAAGATCACCGCGGGCACGGCCGGAGCGATTGAGCAACCGTGGGCGGTCGCCTCTGCTTCGGGGCTTCGCAGCGGCAAAGAGCGGTAGGGAATGCGGTTGCGGTTCGCAAACTCCGCGACGCGGCGCACGTCGCGGTCCTCATCTTCGCCGATCAGGCGTAGGCTGGCGTCGGGGTCGTCGAGTTGACGTCGGCGGCGCGCCGAAAACACCGTGATGATGATGTCGGACATCTCCGGGATTCGAGACATCAGGGTCAGCATCGTTTCACGCGGAACCTCGATTACCCGCGTGTCTCGAACCGCGCGCATCGGCACCGACCAGGCACCGCCGTTCAGGAAGGAGATTTCCCCCATGAACTGTGTCGGACCGATCGTGGAGGGAAAATGGCGTTCGTTGGTGTAGGGATTGACCACCTCGATCTCGCCTTCCTCGACATAGACGAAGCGATCAACCGGTTCGCCGGGCCGCGCGAGAAACGTACCCGCCGGATAAGTCGCGACCTTGCCCGCTGCGCGCAAGGCTTCGACGTGGGCCGCTGCCAGCGGGGTGCGCTGCATCTGGCGTAAATCGGCGCCGATCGTTTCCATGTTTCCGCTCGTCCTCGATGGGGCTGGTCTCGACCATCTTGGGAGACATTGGCAGACTTTCAAGGCTAGGTCGATTACACCCAGGAGCACTGCGCCCTTTAGCCGGGTGGGGCGGACCTGATTTCCGCTCTAGCGCGTCAGTGCATCCATATCCGCCTGCATGCGCGCCTTGTATTCGTCCGACCAGTGTGCGCCGGGCTTCAGGTTGGCTTTGACAGCCGGCTGCGGAGGGGGTGGGGTCTTGTCCGCTCTCGGCGACTTTCGCGCGCCAACCTTCAGCTTGAGCGTGACACGCGGTGATGCGGGGTTGGAAGGTGAGTTCGAATTGTCCATGCAGTTGTTGGGCACCTATTGCAATTGGTTGAGCGGCTCGTTGGCATACGTCGCCGGGGCGAACCCGCTGCGGCGGCCACGGAGCGTATTGTACTCAATGCCCTGTGGCGAATACCAATGGTAAACCGGACCATCGTGCTAGGTTTCGCCGACGGACCACCGTGCAAGGTTTCGCCGACGCGGGATGAGCGGAAAATATACGTATATTCCCTAACTTATGCGGCCCGCAAGATTTCGCTACATTCACATACTCCCTCAGGCATCACCAACAAAGGCCTGTTTCTGCATGGACGACGCTGAAATCGACCGCTTACGCCGAGCCATTCGCCGCTCTTTCAACAGTTCGCCGCACAAGAAGAAGTATTGGCTGGCGCTGCTCGAGATGCGCGTCGCGGCGGAGAAAACCGAGCGTTCCGGTGGCGGAGGCAGGCGGGGGGAATCATCCCAGGCGGCCGGCGTGCTGATATCGGGCGAGCGAGAGCCCCTGGGTTGAACCGGGACTGACCCGCATCGGCATGCCGCCGTCCCGAAGGCCCGACCTTGGATTGGCGCAAGAGATCTGCGACGTATCAATCGCCCGCAACATAGGGCCTGACCATCTTGGCCGGATCGACGATACGGTCGAACTCCGCTTCCGTGACGTAGCCGAGCTGCAGCGCCGCGGCCTTCAGCGTCAGATCGTGGTCCATGGCATGGTGTGCGATCTTCGATGCCTTGTCGTAGCCGATCACGGGAGCGAGCGCGGTCACCAGCATCAAAGAGCGATCGACGTATTCCGCGATCTTCTTCAGGTTCGGCTTCGTGCCTTCGACCAGGAATCGGCGGAAGTTCGTGCAGCCGTCGGTCAGGATCGTGATCGACTGCATGAGATTGAAGATCATCAGCGGCTTGTAGACATTCATCTCGAGGCAGCCGCCGGCTCCGCCGAAGCCGACGGCCACATCGTTTGCCATCACCTGCACCGCAACCATCGTCAGGGCCTCGGCCTGGGTGGGATTGACCTTGCCGGGCATGATGGATGAGCCGGGTTCGTTCTCCGGAATCATCAGCTCGGCAAAACCGGCGCGCGGTCCGCACGACATCAGGCGGATGTCGTTGCCGATCTTGTACAGCGACACCGCCAGCGTACGGAATGTGCCGGAAAGCTGTACCAGGGCGTCGTGCGCACCCTGCACGGTGAACTTGTTGGGCGCGCTGACGAAGGGTAGGGCGGACAGAGCGGCGATCTCGGCGGCAACCGCTTCGGCGAAGCCGGGCGCTGCATTGATCCCGGTGCCCACCGCCGTGCCGCCGAGCGCCAGCCGATGGACTCCCGGCAGCGCAGCGTCGATGCGTTCGAGGTTGTCTGCCAGCATGCCGGCGTAGCCGGACCATTCCTGGCCGAGAGTGATGGGTGTGGCGTCCTGCATGTGGGTGCGGCCGATCTTGACGATGCCGTCCCATGCCTCGGCCTTCACCGCGATCGCCTTCCGAAGTGCCTGCACCGCCGGAATCAGCCGCTGCACGGTGTTGACGGCAGCCGCGATGTACATGGCCGATGGAAACGAGTCGTTCGACGACTGCGACATGTTGACGTGATCGTTCGGATGTACCGGCGTCTTGCTGCCGAGTGCCGTGCCCGAGAGCTGGCAGCAACGGTTGGAAATGACCTCGTTCACGTTCATGTTGAATTGGGTGCCGCTGCCGGTCATCCAGACATGCAACGGGAACATGTCGTGATGCTGACCCGCCAGGATCTCATCGCAGACTTGGACGATCTGGCGGTGCGCCAGGGTGTCGAGCCGGCCGCCCTTGTGGTTGGCGTTGGCCGCGGCCTTTTTGAGGATGGCATAGGCGGTGATCATTTCGCGGGGCATCAAGTCTCGGCCGATGCTGAAATGCTCGAGCGAGCGCTGGGTCTGCGCGCCCCAGAGCTTGTCGACCGGTACCGCTACCTCACCCAGGCTGTCGGTTTCGATGCGTACGTCGTTCATGGCTCTCTCGATACCTCCCAATTCGTGGAGAGTAACGCCAAGCGCACACGGAGGACAATTTGACGCTACTTCAGCAGGTTCACCAGATGCTGGCCGGTGCGGCCGAGCGGGCGGTCGGCGCGATGAACGAGCATCGGGTTGAATCGATAGCGCGAACCGCCGGAGTATTGGACCTCGCGCAATTCGCCCGCGCGCAGTTCGTCTTCCACCAGGTAGGTGGGCATCCAGCCAAAGCCGACCCCCATCGCGAGCGCGCGTTTCTTGGCCGAAAAATCCGAAAGATAGAACACGCGCTCGCCGCCGAACATGTGCCGATCGTCGCCCTGATCGCTGGAGTCCTGCACCGTCAACTCCACGTGCTCATGCAGCTGATCGAGGGTGACCGAGGCTCTGCCCGCCAGAGGGTGCGCCGCAGCCACGCACAGTACGCAGGAAATCTCGGGGAGGCTTTGCGCCAGCAGTTGCGCACGGGGCGCGTAGTCCTTGACGAGCATCAGATCCGCATCATCTCGTTCGAAGCGGTATTGCACGCCCTTGAGGAATTCCACCTTGAGCTGAATACGGGTCGGGATGCGCTCTTCGGCCAGCGTTTTCAACGCGGTGAGCGCCGATTCGAGCGGGAGGATGCCGTCGACGATGACCATCAGGCGTGCCTCCCATCCTTCGGAGAGCTGACGCGCCAGGGTCTCGAGCGACATGGCATGTGCGAGGACTCTCTTGCCTTCCGCCAATACCGCCTCTCCGGCCGCCGTCAGCCGGACGCGATACCCGTCGCGGTCGAGCAGCTCGAGACCGAGCTGCCGCTCGAGCTTTCGGAGCTGATAGCTGACGGCCGATTGAACCCGGTGCAGTTTCTTGGCGGCGCCCGCAAGGCTGCCTTCGCGGACCACCACTTCCAACACTCGGACGGCATTGAGGTCGACTCGCATATATAATCAAATTATTAGATTAAGATATTCTAAATAATACGCTTTTTTTGATAAAGAAGAGCGCGCAGGCTGAAGGCGAGATCTGCACCTTATCGGGACACAGGCTATGCATGCTGCCGAAGCCATGAGCGAATCCTCGAACCCCCTCGCAACGGACGGATTCGAGTTTGTCGAGTACACGGCCCCCGATACGGCCGAGCTGGGTCAGCTGTTCGAATCCATGGGATTCAGCCGCGTCGCGCGGCATCGATCCAAGGACGTTTCCCTGTACGGCCAAGGCGGCATCAACTTCATCGTCAACGCCGAACCCAACAGCCTTGCGCAACAATTCGCGCGCGAGCACGGGCCGAGCGCCTGCGCCATGGCATTCCGCGTCAAGGACGCGCCCTTCGCCCTGCGCAAGGCCGTCGAGGCCGGAGCCAAGGAAGTCAAGGGCTCCGTCGGTCCGATGGAGCTCAACATACCGGCCATCGAAGGGATCGGCGGAAGTCTGATCTACCTCGTCGACCGCTATACCAACCCCACGATCTATGATGTCGATTTCGTCGCGGAGCCCGGAATTGAGCGCTCGCCCCGGGGCGCGGGACTGGTCGAGATCGATCACCTCACCCATAACGTCGCCAAGGGACGGATGGACTATTTCTACGATTTTTACCACCGGATATTCAATTTCCGGGAGCAGCAATATTTCGACATCACGGGCGAATACACGGGGCTCACCAGCCGGGCGCTATGCGCCCCGTGCGGCAAAATTCGCATTCCCATCAACGAATCGAAATTTGACCCCGGCAGCGGCCAGATGGATCAGATCCAGGAGTTCATCCAGCAATACCACGGCGAGGGCATTCAGCACGTGGCGCTGCGCACCGACGACATCTTCCGGACTTGGGATGAGCTCGAGGCGCGCGGACTCAAGTTCATGACGCCGCCGCCGGACAGCTATTACGAGATGCTGGAGGAGCGCCTGCCCGGTCACGGACAATCCGTCGCCGATCTGCAAAAGCGAGGCATCTTGCTCGACGGCTCCAACGGCCGATATCTGGCGCAGATCTTCACTCAAACTCTGATCGGACCCATTTTCTTCGAAATCATCGAGCGCAAGGGGGACGACGGCTTCGGCCAGGGCAACTTCCGCGCACTGTTCGTCAGCATGGAGCGCGACCAGATTCGTCGGGGGTCTCTGAAAGTTCCGCCGAAGGCTTGAGGCGGCGCATGTTCAGCTACCAGTCGGGTTTCGGCAACGAATTTGCGACGGAAGCATTGGCCGGCGCTCTGCCGCTTGGACGGAACTCGCCTCAGCATTGCCCCTACGATCTGTACGCGGAGCAGTTCTCGGGCACGGCGTTCACCGCGCCGCGGCACGCCAATCGCCGATCGTGGCTCTACCGAATTCGACCCGCGGTCACGCACGGGCCGTTCCAGCCGCTCGACCGCGACCCGTTTGCCGATCAAGCCGGCCCGGAGCCTCTTTCTCCCAATCAGTTGCGCTGGGATCCGCCGGCGCTGCCCACCGCCCCCACCGATTTCGTCGAGGGCCTGCTCCCGATCGCAGGAAACGGTTCGCCGGAAGCACGTACCGGCTGCGGGATCTACATGTATGTCGCCAACCAATCCATGGGCAATCGGTTTTTCTACAGCGCCGACGGCGAGTTGTTGGTAGTGCCGCAGCATGGTGCTCTGACCCTCGATACCGAGCTCGGGCGAATTGGCGTCGAACCGCAGGAAGTAGCCGTCATCCCTCGTGGCCTGCGCTTCCGGGTCGATGCGCCGAATGACGGCGCGCGCGGCTACATCTGCGAAAATTTCGGCTCGCCTTTCAAATTGCCCGACTTGGGCCCCATTGGATCCAACGGGCTCGCGAACCCGCGTGATTTTCTGACCCCCCATGCCTATTACGAAGATCGACCCGGCGACTGTACGCTGATCGCCAAATTCCTCGGCCGCCTATGGACTGCGCGGATGGACCACTCGCCCCTCGATGTGGTGGCGTGGCACGGCAACCATGTTCCTTACAAGTACGATTTGCGCCGCTTCAACGCCATGGGATCCGTTTCCTACGATCATCCGGATCCGTCAATTTTCCTGGTGCTGCATTCGCCCAGCGACACGGTGGGAACCAGCAACGTCGATTTCGTGATATTCCCGCCCCGCTGGCTCGCGATGGAGAATACGTTTCGGCCGCCATGGTTCCATCGCAACGTCGCGAGCGAGTTCATGGGCCTGATTCATGGCGTCTACGATGCCAAGAGCACGGGATTCGTACCCGGCGGAGCCTCGCTTCACAATAGTATGAGTGGGCATGGGCCGGATGCGGCAACCTTCGACAAGGCGCTGGCGGCAGACACCACTCAGCCTCAATATGTCGCAGACACCATGGCTTTCATGTTCGAAAGCCGCTTCGTGATCAGACCGACTCGTTCCGCGCTGCATGGGAAGCCGTCATTGCAGCAAGACTACATGCAATGTTGGCTCGGCCTCGGCAGGCATTTCGATCCCACGCGTGCTTAGGATCCCAGGGCGGTTACGGTTTGACGCACTGCAGTAAACACTGCAAGGCAAGTCGTCCGTGGTCACCGCGGATACCGTAAACTGCGCTGCCCATGATCAAATTCCTCTCCCGCCTGCCCTTGCGGGCACTCTACGCATGCTCCTCCTTCTTGTATCTACTGGCGTTCTACGTGGTGCGGCACCGGCACCAGGTGATTCGCGGACAGCTGGAAAAGGTCTTTCCCGGGGCGAGCGACGCCGAGCGTGAGCGCATCCACAAGCGATTCCTGAAGAACTTCTGCGATGTCGTGGTCGAGGTGCTGAAGTCGGCGTCCATGACCGAGACCGACATGCGCGCCCATGTGAACATCGTGAACTTGGGCGAGGCCCGGCGCTACTTGGACGCCGGCCAGTCCGTGATGCTCGTGACCTCGCATCTCTGTAATTGGGAGTGGCTCCTGCACGGAGTCACGCTGCAGTTGGGCTACCCCGTCGACGCCGCCTACAAGCCCTTGCACGATCAATGGGCGGAGCGGCTCATGCTCGAGATCCGCTCGCGCTTCGGAGCGCGCCTGGTGCCCGCGAAGGAATTGCTGGGGGATTTTCTGAAGCGGCGGGGCATCGTGCGCGCGGTGGCCATGAACGCCGACCAGGCTCCGGTGTCGACGGACAAGCGCTACTGGACGCAGTTTCTGGGGCAGGACACGGCGTTCTACATCGGCGCCGAGCAAATCGCCCGCGCGACGCGCCTGCCCATTCTCTACGTCGCGGTGCGCCGGATTCGCCGCAGCTACTACGAGGTTGAGCTGAGACCGTTGTGGGACGGACGCGAAGTGATCGAACCCAATGCGGTGACCGAGCGCTACGCGCGGGCCTGCGAAATCGACGTGCTCGAGAATCCCGCCGATTGGCTCTGGTCTTATCGCCGCTGGCGCCTGAAAAAGCCCTTGTACGGGGCCGAATGACCGCTTCGTCCAAGGGCCGCGCGCCGCGACGCCGCGTCAAGCCGGGACCCCGCTGCCGGCGGCGGGCGCAGCCTTGAGCTTGGCGTCGAGGTGCTTCGCCAGGTCGGCGATGGTCGGGTGATCGAACAGCTCGGTCAGATCGATGAGACCGGGGAAATCCCGGTCGACGTTCTCGTGAATCTCGATGAGCTTGAGCGAGCTAGCGCCGATCTCGAACAAGTTGTCGTTCACGTCGATTCGCTTTCCCGACAGCGCCGCTTCGCAGATCGATTGCAGGCGCGTTTCGAGCTCGGTGCCGGAAACGTGAGCCGCTGTTCCCGGCGCGCGGCGCAGCGCCTCGAGCTCCCGGAGCTCTGCGTCGAACTCCCCATCGACGTAGGCTTGTTCCAACAGATGGCGCTGCACCTTGCCGCTGGTCGTCTTGGGAATGCGCTTGGTCGGGATGACCTGCGCGACCTCGAGACCCGTGTGCTCGTTTATCAGGCGTTGGACCGCCGCCGCGGTGGGCAGAAAGTCCGGCATGCTGCCGCGATGGAGCACGAACACCACCAATTCCTCGCCCTGGGAGCTTGGGTTCGCGACGCCCGCGGCCACCAGCTTGTTGAGATCCAAGCCCGGCGCCCGCTGTGCGATGTTCTCCAGATCGTAGGGATAGTAATTCTGGCCGTTGACGAAAATGATTTCCTTGCTGCGCCCGGCGATGTAGAGCGAGCCCTCGTGCATGAAACCCAGATCGCCCGTGTCGACCCAGCCGTCGGCGCCGATGGCGAGCGCCGTCGCTTCCGGGTCGCCGAAATAGCCGCGGGTCACGCTGGCGCCTCCGATCAAGATGTGCCCGACCTGTCCGTCGGGGAGCGCTGCGCGCGACGGGTCCGCGATGCGCAGCTCCACGTTGGGCACCACGCGCCCTACGCACATGAGCTCGAGCGCATCGCGCGCGTCGGCCGGGTTGAGGTCTATCACCGCACCCACGCCGAGCTTGTGACGATTCACGCGAACCCAGCGATAGTCCGTCCCCGGTTCGGGAAACGCCACGGCCAGCGAGGCTTCCGCGAGGCCGTACACCGGGTACATGGCATGACGCCTGAGGCCCGTGTAGGCGAGGGTGCTCATGAAGTCGTTGCACAGCGGCACGGAGATCGGCTCGGCCCCGTTGTAGATCTGCCGGATCGAGGACAAGTCGGCCCCGTCGAGCCGGCGGTCTCCCAGCACCTTCAGGAAATGCCGATACCCGAAATTCGGCGAACAGGTGATGGTGACCCGCTTCTTCGAGGCCACCTGCAGCCAGAGCAGCGGCCGCCGCACGAACAACTCGGTAGGCATCAGATGGATGTGCGCGCGATTGGCGAACTGCATCATGAAAAATCCGATCAATCCCATGTCGTGCGTCAGGGGCATCCAGCTCAAGGTGACATCCCGGTCGTTGTACTTGCCGATTGCCGTGGCGCCCTTGACGTTGGCGACCAGATTGCCGTGGGTGAGCATCACTCCCTTCGGCTCGCTGGTGGACCCGGAGGAGAACTGGATGAACGCCAGATCGTCCGGCGCCGGCCGGTGCAGCTTGCCCGGTCTCGAGATGTCGGTGATGGACCCCACCAGGAAGGCGCGTGATTTCAGTTCGTTGAACGTGTCGGTCTCGCCCACCTGGGCGGCGAGGGCTTCCAGGCGTTCGAGACTCTTGGCATCCGTGTACAGAAGGGGGTTGCCGAGCTTGCGCGCCACTCGAAGCAGCTTGTGCCGGTGCTCGTCGCTGATGCCGACGGCGAGCGGCACCGGGACGATGCCGCCGCAGACCGCGGCCCAGAATCCGTCGAGGAATTGCTCGTTGCTGCTCAGGAAAATGATCATCTTGTCGCCGCGCTGCGCACCCATGGCCTGTAGGTGGTACAAGATGCCGAGCGCGCGTGAGTGGAGGTCGCCGTAGGGCACGCGCCGCTCGGAATTCTCGCCCTCGACGTAGGTGACCGCGCGATCGACGCCGCGGTTGTTCTCCAAAATGTCGACCAAGGTCGTGTAAGTCATTTTGCTGACATCATTCATCGGATATTTGGCCCGAAAACCCGGGTCCGTGGGCCGGGGAAGGGTGCCGCTCCGTAACTTGCATTGATCGCCACCAGGGAATCTCCTTCATTCATGGAGGGGAAGATGTCAACGTGCTTCTAGCGTCATCATGAGGTTGGACCGGGGGCGCAAATTGATTTGCGCCTCGAGTTCAACGGGATCATTACCGGCGCGAGTCAGGCGAAAGCGGCCCGACATCGCCTGGATGTGGACCAGCATCTCGAACATCGCGATATTCTCGCCGATGCAGTGCCGCGGTCCCACCGCGAAGGGTATGTAGGCAAACCGATGCCGCTCTTCGGCGTCGGGGCCGGCGAAGCGCTCGGGCCTGAATTCCTCCGGCTCGCTCCAGAAGGCCGGGTGCCGATGCAACATGTACGGACTGATGAATACATCGGTGCGCGGCGCAATGGGGTAGCCGCCGAGCTCGTCCGCCTCGAGCGTTCGCCGCGTGATGAGCCAGCCGGGCGGATAGAGCCGCAACGCCTCCTGCAGCACCTGGTGAGTGAACGCGAGCGACTCGGCGGCGTCCAGCCCGAGCGTCTGGCCGGGAGTCATGCGGTCGGCCTCGGCGTGCAGTCTCGCCTGGGTCTCCGGGTGCTGACTGATCAGATGCCAGGCCCACGTGAGCGCCGCCGCGGTGGTCTCGTGCCCCGCGACGATCAGCGTCAACACCTCATCGATCAGTTCCTTGTCGCTCATGGCCTCGTCCGTCTCCCGATCGCGGCTCGCCATCAGCATGCTCAGGAAATCGAAATGCTCCTCGCCTGTGCGGCGCCGGCGTTCGATGAGTTCCGCGACCAGCTTGGTCAGGGAGCGGAAGCGGAAGGCGAATTTCAGGTCGCGGTTCTGCTCCTTGGCGACGACTTCGAACGGATTCGCGCCGAACTGCGCCTCCAGGCGCGCAAGGTCCGTGCCGAATATCGAGCGGAGCACGATTTCCAGGGTCAATTCGCTGGTATCGTCGCTCAAATTGACGGCTTCGCCACGCGTCGCCTTGTCCGCCCAGCGCACGGCGAACTTGTCGTTGACTTCGCGTATCAACGTGCTGAACTGATCGATGACGCGGCGGTGAAACGAGGGCTGCATCATGCGCCGCTGCCGGCGCCAGAAATCGCCCTCGCTGGTCATGATGCCGTTGCCGAGCAGGATCTTGACGCGATCCATCCCTTCGCCCTTGGTGTAATTGCGATGGTTCGACAGCAACACCCGCTTGATGTCGTCGGGGTGGTTGATCACGTAGTTATAAACGCCCCGGCCGGGCGCAAAGACCCGATAGATGTCGCCGAATTCGGCGAAATAGCGGTTCAAGCGGGCGAGCGTCTCATCGTTGCCGCCGAGATCGAAGCCTTCGGCGGGGCCGGGGGGCAGAGCCAGGGTTTGCATCGTCATATTGTAACGTACGAGGAGCGTGGACACTGGGGACGGGCACTGGGCGCCGGCGCGGACGCTGCAGCGGGCACGGGCATTGGCGTGGGCACGGACACTGGGCGTTGCCAGCGGCGCCCTTAAGCTTGCGGAGCGTAGCGGCGTTCCCGACAATGCCGGTCGTGGAAGAAAAACCCGGTGGCGGTCTTCGCAATACCATTTACGAGCAGCAAACCCGCTCCGGCAGGCGGCTGACCCGCGGCCGCCTTTTCCTGTACAAGATTCTCGTGCCGGTGGGCGTGTCCCTGCTGCGATTGGTGTGGCGCTGGTCGCGCGTCATACGCGTGACCGGTGCCGAGCACATCGGCGCGGCGCTCGCGCTCGCGCCCTCGTTCATCCCGGTCTACTGGCACCAGCACACGCTTTTCTGCGTGAAACACCTGCTGCGCGAGCGCGGCGCCGGATTGAAATTGGGCTTCTTGATCTCGCCGTCGGTGGACGGTGAGATCGGCGCGATGATGGTGCGGAATCTCGGCGGCGAGGTGATTCGCGGCTCGTCCTCGCACACCGGGGCTCGGGCGCTGCGCGACTATTATCAGGCGTTGGCGCACGAAGGCGTGTCGCCCGCGATCACGCCGGACGGTCCGCGGGGTCCGCCGTGGAAGTTCAAACCCGGGGCCGTGCTGCTCGCACAACTGTCGGGGCGGCCCATGATCCCCTTGAGCTATGCCGCATCGCGAGCCTGGAAGATCAAGTGGGATCGCTTCGTGATTCCCTGGCCGCTGTCGAGAATCGCGATCGCGGTCGGTGAACCGGTGTATGTTGCCAAGGGCTTGAATGCCGATGGCCTTGCACGTCTGCAGTCGGACATGGAGCATCGCTTGGCGGTGCTGTTCGAGGAGGCGCAGAGCGCTCTCAGGTGAGATTTGTCATCAGGCCCTAACAATCAACTGCTTAGCTTGTATTCCTCATAACTTATGCGAGAATCCGAGTGCATGTGTAACGAGCGAAATCAAAGGAACTGTGTGCCGCATTCGGTTTTTCGCTTGTATCCAGTGGCAAACTGTTGATTCATAACCGCAACAATTTATCTGGGACCTCCGACGGCGCATGGCAGTAGCACCCCACGATCCCCGCCACCCAGACCTGACCGCCTCGGACATATTGTCGCCCCAGACATGGCCGAGGCGCGGTATGCGTCCGGCGGTGGGGCTCGACGTGATCTGCACCAAGATCGCCGTTGATTTCCAATCGATGACAGCGGTAACGGCCTCCGAGGTCATCGGCGCCAATCTGGAGCTGCTGCGCGAAGCGACGCGCACGGACGCCGCCTTTCACATCCACCTCGATGCGGAGTCGGGGTTGTTCAATGAGATTCAGGTGGCGCGCGGCATGCTCGCCACCGGCAACCCGGAACAGCTGCAGGGGCAGTCCCTGGATTCCCTCCCGTGGCTGCAATCGCGCCTGGCCCCGCTGCGGGTTTCGGAGATGCGCGATACCGCCAAGCCGCGCGGCGATCAGGGCGACGACGCGGCCGTGTGGAATCAGCTCGGCATCGGATCGGTGCTCATCATCGGCTATGTCATCGAGGGACGGGCGGCCGGCCTGTTGGGGATCGCCGGCGCGCAGCCGCGCGAGAACTGGGAAGTTCAGCTGCACCTCTTGATGAAGCTGGTGGGCAGCAGCATTGCCACCGGCCTCGGACGCATCGAAATTCAGCGTAATCTGCGCGACCTGGAAGAACGCAACGAGCTGGCCTTGTACAGCGCGAACGACGGGCTTTGGGACTTCGACACCGTCAACAATCGTGTCTATCTCTCGCCGCGCTGGAAGGCGATGCTGGGGTACGACGAAGCCGACGTGGGGCAGGCGCCGGACTGGCGAACCCTGGTGCACTCGGACGACATGTCGCGCGTGCAGGCTGCCATTCGCGATCACGTGGCGGGGAAAACGCCGATTTTCGAGAGCCTGCATCGCATGCGCCACGCCACCGGCGAGTGGCGTTGGGTGATCAGTCGCGCCAAGGCCAAGGTCGACGACAAGGGCCGCCTGCTGCGCCTGGTCGGCGTCGAGCTCGACATCACCGAGCGCAAACTGTACGAGGAAGCGCTGTTTCGCGAGAAGGAGAGCGCGCAGATCACTCTGCAAAGCATCGGTGACGGGGTCATCACCACCGATGCCAAAGGGGTGATCGACTACGTGAATCCGGTCGCGGAGACGCTCACGGGGTGGCGTCTCGAGGACAGCCAGGGCCGGGCCATCGAAGAGATTTTCCGTGCCTTCCACGAGGAAACCTGCGAGCCGCTGGAGAATCCGCTGGCGGTGGCGATCCGGCGCACGCGTTCGATCAAATCCGTGCGGCCGATGCTGCTCATCCGGCGGGACGGCAACGAAATCTACGTCGAGAGCACGGCTTCGCCCATCCGGGACGGCAGCGGCGCGGTCGCGGGCGGCGTGCTGGTGTTCCACGACGTGAGCGAGGCGCGCGAACTGAACCGGCGCCTCAGCTATCACGCCAGCCATGACGTCCTCACGGGGCTCGTGAACCGCCGCGAGTTCGAGAACCGCATGGAGCGGGCCTTGAAGAGCGCCAAGGCGCGCGAGACCGCGTACGCCCTCTGCGTTCTCGATCTGGACCAGTTCAAGATCGTCAACGATACCTGCGGGCACAGCGCCGGCGACGCACTGCTCGGGCAGGTGGGAGCGCTGCTGAAATCCAAGGTGCGCTGGCGCGATACGCTCGCGCGTCTGGGCGGCGATGAATTCGGCATTCTGCTCGAGAGCTGCTCGCTGGATGAGGCCATGCGCACCGCGGAGGCGCTGCGCGAGGCGGTGCGCAACTTCAAGTTCACCTGGGAGGAGCGCACCTTCCGGCTGGGCGCGAGCATCGGCGTGGTGCCGATCTCCGCGGACAACGCCGACGTGGCGTCGGTGCTCTCGGCCGCGGACAGTGCGTGTCAGGCGGCCAAGGAGGCGGGGCGCAACCGCGTCCACAGCTTCGAGGAGAACGACATCGACCTGATGCGCCGGCGCCGCGAAATGCAGTGGGCGGCGCGCATCAACAATGCTCTGGAGGAGGGCCGCTTCGAGCTGTTCAGGCAGACGATTCTGCCCCTGCAGACGCCCGAAACGGGCGCGCACTACGAACTCTTGCTGCGCATGCGCGATGAGGCCGGCAAGATCGTTGCGCCGGATCAGTTCATGACGGCGGCCGAGCGCTACGGCATCACCCCCAGCATCGATCGCTGGGTCATCGAAAATGCATTCCGGTGGCTGGTCTCCGAGGCCGACGAGCGCGAGAAATTGACCATGTGCTCGATCAATCTCTCCGGGCAGAGCCTGGGCGACGATAAGTTCCTGCCCTATGTGATCGATCAATTCCACCGCAGCGGCCTGGATGCCGGCAAGATCTGCTTCGAAATCACGGAGACGGCGGCGATCGCGAGCTTCTCGCAGGCGAATCGCTTCATTCAGGCGCTGAAGGAACTGGGCTGCAAGTTCGCGCTCGATGACTTCGGCACCGGGCTGTCGTCGTTCGGCTATCTCAAGCACTTCCCGGTCGATTACTTGAAGATCGACGGCAGCTTCGTCAAGGAGATCCTGCACGATCCCATCGACCGGGAGATGGTGCGTTCGATCAATGAAATCGGGCATCTGACCGGCAAGCAGACCATTGCCGAATTCGCGGAGAACCAAGAGATCATCAACATGCTGCAGAACTTGGGGGTGGACTACGCGCAGGGGTATGGCGTGTCGCAGCCGCAGCGGGTACTGAAGGCTGCGAGCAGCGCTTGAACACCTCGGGCCATGGGGGCAGGGACGGAATGGCATTTCCCGGACCGCCGTGAACCCACCATGGGGGCTGCGGGAAAAACATCCTGTTTTTCACGCTCCGGGAAATACCATTCCGTCCCTGCCCCCTTCGAGTGTTCCGCGAGTTTGACGGCAGTTTCGGTCAGGTCTGAAACTCGAAGCGCATGGAGAGGTCGACGGCGCGCACGTGCTTGGTGATGCTGCCGACGGAGATGAAGTCGACACCGGTTTCGGCGATTTCGCGGATGGTGGCGGCGGTGATTCCGCCGGAGGCTTCCAGCTTCAGCGGCTTTGCGGCGGCGGCGTTGAGGGCTACGGCTTCGCGCAGGGTGTCCAGGGAGAAATCGTCGAGCATGGCGATGTCGGCGCCGGCGGCGCTGGCTTGCTGCAATTCGGATAGATTTTCGACTTCCACCTCTACCGGGACTTGCGAGGCTTGGGCGGAGCTGCGCTTGGCGGCGGTTACCGCGGCGGCGATCGAGCCTGCGGCCATGATGTGGTTTTCCTTGATGAGGATGCCGTCGAACAGGCCCATGCGGTGGTTGTGGCCGCCGCCGACGCGCACTGCATATTTTTGCGCGGTGCGCAGGCCGGGAATGGTCTTGCGGGTGTCGAGCAGGCGGCAGCGGGTGCCCTCGAGGAGCACGGCGTAGGAGTGCGCGGCCGTGGCCGTGCCGGAGAGCATCTGCAGAAAGTTGAGGGCCGTGCGCTCGGCCGTCAGCAGCGCGCGCGCAGGGCCCTCGACGGTGAACAGGGGCTGATCGGGGGTGACCGGGTCGCCTTCGGCGACGCGCCACTCGAGGCGGACCCGCGCATCGACGGCGTGGAAGGTGGCGTCGACGTAGGGTAGGCCGCAGACGATGGCCTGCTCCCGCGTGATCACGGCGGCCCGGCCGATGCGATCCGCGGGCATCAGCGCCGCGGTCAAATCGCCGCTGCCGATGTCCTCGGCCAGAGCGCGGGCGACCTGCTGCGGCAGGTCGGCGGGTGCCGGCACCGATTTAGAACGGGAGTCCGTGCGACGGTCCGATCATGCACATCAGCATGGGAATGGACAGGAGGAAATTGGTGCGCGAAGCGTACAGGGCGACTTTGCGCGCCGCCGCCTTTTGCTCGTCGGTCGCAGGCACTATCCCTAGGATCTTCTTCTGGTTGGGCCAAATGAGGACCCAGACATTGAACAGCATGATGGTGCCGAGCCAGGCGCCGATCCCCATGATGATGTTGGAATCCTGGACCGGATTCTGCAGCAGGCCGAAGGTAAAGGTGTCGACGAAGCGACCATGGGTCAGGGACAGGAGCCACGCACCCATCAGCCAGGTGGCGAGCGCCGACCAGCGGAACCACAGGAGGGCGCGGGGTGCGACGTACTTGTTGATGCCGGCGCCGCCCGGGCCGCCCTTGTCGGCTCCTGCGGCCGCCAAAGCCGGGGTCTGTACCGCATTGAAATAGTACAGTAGGCCGATCCAGAATATTCCCGACACGATGTGCAGCCAGCGGGCGAAGCTCATTTCGTTGAAGGCGAAGCCCCCGATGAGGCTGGCGATGATCACGGCAACCGCGAAACCGATGATGAGCGGCCATTTCACTGTGGTTAACGGGTTCATGTGATTCCCCTCCTGTTTTGAATAAGCGTCGGACTCGAGGCTCGCCCACATCATGGGTTCGGCCGCCGCGCGGATCTTGCACTGCGGCAGGCTGGAAGAATAGGGTACTGACCCCAATAATTCAACGAGGTCTGGGGCTTCCGTGAGGTCCTCCTCTGCCAATATTTGCATTCTGGGGGCATACGAGGGCCGCCCGGGCTGCTATCGTAGGGCTTCAAGGAATGTCAATCTGGAGATTGTCGATTTATGAACGCTATCGAACGGATCAAGAACCAGCTATCGGCCGCGCCCGTGGTCCTTTACATGAAGGGCACGCCCGATTTTCCGCAATGCGGATTTTCGGCGCAGACGGTGGCTGCGCTCAAGGCCTGCAAGGCGCAGTTTGCCCATGTGAACATATTCGAGGATCCGGAAGTGCGCGAAGCACTGAAGACCTATTCCAATTGGCCGACCTTTCCGCAGCTCTATGTCAACGGCGAACTGGTGGGCGGCTGCGACATTGCCATCGAGATGTACAAGAGCGGCGAGCTCAAGCAATTGCTGGCGGAAGCCGGCGCGGTGCCGGCTTAGGCGCGGTGTCGGCTTAAAGGCGCCTCGCGGCTCAATCCCTGCCAGCTTGAAACGGAGCGGCAACCTTGCCGGGTGGCCGCTCCGATCTGGCTGCTCCAGCTCGAGGCTCGTCCCGCCACGATTCAGGGTTCGCGGTTCGTCGGCTCGCCGGGGGTAAGGGCCTCGTCGGGAGTCGAGGGCTCGACCTCCAGCGGCCCCATGGCGGCCAAGCGCCGCCGGCTGGCGTCGAACACCCCCTGGAACTGATTGCACACCACGCAGAAGAGATCGGCGCTGCGTTCGGCATCGTAGGCCGCCGAGTGCGCCGACGCGGTGTCCCATTCGAGGCCGGCCGCGAGGGTCGCGCGCATCAATACGGTTTGGCCGAAGGCAACTCCGCCCAGGGTCGCCGTATCGAAGCTCGTGAAGGGATGAAAGGGGTTGCGCTTGACCTGTGCACGCGCCGCCGCCGCGTTCAGGAAATTCAAATCGAAGAATGCGTTATGTCCAACCAGCACCGCACGCGTGCAGTCCGCGGCGCGTATGGCGTTGCGAACTTCGCGGAATATGCGTTGCAGCGCCTCCTCTTCGGGAATCGCGGGCCGAAGCGGATGGTGGGGATCGATTCCGTTCACCGCCATCGACGCGGGTTCCATATTGGCGCCGGGAAACGGCACGACGTGGTAGCGGATGGTCTCGCCGCGGGTCAAAGTCCCATCACTGCGCATTTCAACGAATACGGCGGCGATTTCGAGCAGTGCGTCGGTTTGCGGGTTGAAACCCCCGGTTTCCACGTCGATGACGACCGGCAGGAAGCCGCGGAAGCGCGTTGCGAAGGTGATCGGAGGGATCTGACTCATGGGCGGCCCGCACCGGTGAGACGCCACGCGATCGGCTCGCCGCCGCGATACGGCACCAGCTCGCCATTGCCGAAATCATAAACTCGAGGGGGCACCCAGGACTCCTTGACCAAAGTTATCGTGTCTTCATGGCGGGGCAGACCATAAAAGTCGGCACCGAAATGACTGGCAAACGGTTCCAAGCGGTCGAGGCGGCCGACCGCCTCGAACACCTCGGCATACAGCTCGATGGCGGCGTGGGCGGTGAACATGCCGGCACAACCGCAGGCGTTCTCCTTGCTCGCGCGCTCGTGGGGCGCGCTGTCGGTTCCCAGGAAAAAACGCGGATTGCCGCCGGTGGCGGCGCCGAGCAGCGCTTGCCGGTCGCGCTCGCGTTTCAAGATCGGCAGGCAGTAGTAATGCGGTCGGATGCCGCCGGAAAAAATCGCGTTCCGGTTGTGCAGCAGATGCTGGGGCGTGATCGTCGCGCCGACCCCAGGCCGGGCATTGGCGACGAATTCAGCCGCGTGCGCCGTCGTGATGTGCTCGAGCACCACGCGCAGGCCGGGAAAGCGATCGAGCAGCGGTTGCAGCACCGAATCGATGAAATGGGTCTCGCGATCGAACACATCCACGCCGGGCTGCGGCGACTCCCCGTGCACCAGCAAGGGCATGCCGGTCTCTTCCATGCGGGCGAGAACCCGGTACACCTTGGCGATATCGGTTACACCGGCATCGGAATGCGTCGTCGCGCCGGCGGGATACAGCTTGACGCCGTGGATGAACCCGCAAGCCCGCGCACGATCGATCTCATCCGGCGCCGTGGCATCCGTCAAGTACAGGGTGAGCAGCGGTTCGAAGCCCGTGTCGGCCGGCAGCGCCGCGAGGATTCGTTCGCGGTATGCGCGTGCCGCAGCGGCGGTGGTGATCGCCGGCTTCAAATTGGGCATCACGATGGCCCGCCCGAATCGCTCGGCGGTGAATTTCACCACCGCGGCGAGCGCCGCGCCGTCGCGCAGGTGCACGTGCCAGTCGTCTGGGCGCCGCAGTTTCAGGGTGTTCACCGGAGTGCGGCTGCGGCCGTGCGGGCGGCACCGCGCGCAGCGGCGCCGGAGCGCGCCGGCGGCCACCCTCGGTCCAGTAAATCGAGCGTGTAGCGCACGCCGAATCCGGTGATTTCCGTCGTGATATGGCCAAGCCCGCCGTGGCGCGAACCGGCCGCGAGATCGAGATGCAGCCACGCGATTTCCTTCGGCACGAATCGGCTCAGGAAGCGCGCGGCCAGGATGTGATCGCCCTTGCCCTCGGCCGCGCACTGCATGACATCGGCGACGCTGCTCTCGATGTCGGTGTCGTAGTCGGCGTCCATGGGGAAGCACCAGACGCGCTCGCCGCTGGTGCTGCCGGCGGATTCGATCAAATCGCGCGCTTCCGGCCGGTTGGTGAAGGCCCCGCTGTAGCGTTCGGTAAGGGCATACACGCATGCGCCGGTGAGGGTCGCATAATCGATGATGGCTCTGGGCTTTCCCGCAGCCGCGAGGCTGAGCGTGTCAGCCAGAACCATGCGGCCCTCGGCGTCGGTGTGGATCACCTGAATGGTCGTGCCGTTGTGGGCGCGCACCACGTCCTGCGGCTTATAGGCGAGCGGCCCGATGCGGTTCTCCGTGATCGCCAGCCAGCAGTCCACCGCCAATGGCGAGCGCAAGGCATGGAGCGCGTAGAGGCTCCCCACCGCGACCGCGCTGCCTTGCATGTCGATGTGCATGTCGAGCATGCTCTTGTGAGGCTTCAAGTTGGTCCCGCCGGTATCGAAGCATATGCCCTTGCCCACCAGGCTCAAGGCGGGCGCCGCCGTGCCGCGCGGCCGGTAGGACAGATGGGCAATGCCGGCATCGCGCGTGCCGTTGCCGCGGGAGACCGCGAGAAACGCGCCGGCGCCCAGGCGCTCGAGCGCGGCCTCGCCGTAGAACTTGAAGCGAAGCTTGAGGCGCCGCGAAAGCTCCTGGAGCAATATTCGATAGCCGCGCGCGTCGAGAGTATTCGGCGGCAGGGCCGTCAGCCAGCGGGCCAGATTATTCCCGGCGGCGGTCGCCAGTGTGACATCGAGCCCGGGCAATTTCTGCGCCGAGGCAATGTCGATGCGCGTCGGTCGCGCGCGCGGTTTCGGCTTGGTCTTGAACGACGCGAAGCGAAACGCGCCCGCCTCGAGCGCGGCGATGGCAGAACTCAGGGTCACGTTCGCCGCGTCCGCCGGGCAGCCTTGCTGCCACAGCAGCAGTGATTGCGGCTCGCCGTCCAGGGCGCTGCGCGCGAGCTTGCCGGCCGCTTGCAGCCGTTCGAAGGTACTGGCCTCCTCGGCGAGACACGCCACGATCAACAGCGTCTGTGCCTGCGCTCCCACCCGCAGGTGGAAGCAATCGCCGGCCTTGCGCACCTTTTGCGCGTACAGGCCGCGCAGTACGGCGCCGTGCGGCAAGGCCCTCCAGTCGGCCTCGCTCGGCGCGAGCGGCAGGAACAGCAAAGCGCTGGAATAGCGTGCCAGCAGCGACATGGTCACGCGCGCGCCGATCCGACGCACGGGCACGAGCAACTGGTCAAAGGGCAAGCGAATGGGCATATCGTGACCGCCAAGCCTATCCATTGCTTGACCAAGAAAAACCAAACCCGGAAGATAGCTCCGGCTTACAGTGCAGTGGCAGTCTGCGCATCGGCACTGTAACGTACCTGATATCTTAACAGGACGGGTGGACGCGTGCATTTATGACTAAACAATCGCCGTTCGAAGACATTGATCCCGTCGAAACGCAGGAATGGCTGGAATCCATCGATTCCGTCTTGCGTGCGCGAGGCCCGGAGCGCGCGCATTTCCTGCTCGAGAAATTGGTTGACTTTACGCGGCGCTCCGGTACGTACCTGCCGTTCAAGCCGAACACCGCCTACCTCAACACCATCTCCAAGGCACAGGAGCCCGACTATCCCGGCGACCGCTCGCTGGAACGGCGCAACGAGGCCTACATTCGCTGGAATGCGCTCGCCATGGTGGTGCAGGCGAATCGCTCGAATTCGGAATATGGCGGCCACATCGCCTCGTACGCCTCGGCCGCGACGCTCTATGAAGTCGGCTTCAACCACTTCTGGCGCGCCAAGAGCGATACGCATCCGGGGGACATGATTTTCGTGCAGGGGCATTCGAGCCCCGGAATCTATGCGCGCGCCTACCTGGAAGGCCGTTTGAACGAGAGTCAGCTACTGCGCTTTCGGCAGGAAGTCAAGGGCGACGGATTGTCGTCCTATCCGCATCCGTGGCTGATGCCGCATTTCTGGCAATTCCCCACGGTGTCGATGGGATTGGGCCCGATGACGGCGATTTTTCAGGCGCGTTTCGTGCGCTACCTCGAGCATCGCGGCATCGTGCCGCCCTCCGACCGCAAGGTATGGGCGTTTCTCGGCGACGGCGAAATGGACGAGCCCGAATCGATGGGCGCGCTGACCATGCCGGTGCGCGAGAAGCTCGACAACCTCATTTTCGTCATCAATTGCAATTTGCAGCGGCTGGACGGGCCGGTGCGCGGCAACGGCAAGATCATTCAGGAGCTCGAAGCGGCATTCCTGGGCGCGGGCTGGAACGTCATCAAGGTGCTTTGGGGCTCGCGCTGGGATCCGCTGCTCGAGCGCGATCAGAAAGGCTTGCTCAAGCGCCTGATGGAAGAGTGCGTCGACGGCGAATACCAGAACTTCAAGTCCAAGGATGGTGCCTTCGTGCGCGAGAACTTCTTCGGCAAATATCCCGAGCTGAAGGAAATGGTCGCCAACATGTCGGATCAGGAGATCTGGTACCTGAATCGCGGCGGCCATGATGCGAAGAAGGTGTACGCGGCCTACGCCGCCGCCGCCGCCCACAAGGGCGCGCCCACCGTGATATTGGCGAAAACCGTCAAGGGATTCGGAATGGGCAAGGCGGGCGAAGGCTTGAATGTCGCGCATCAGCAGAAGAAGCTGGTCGATGAAGATCTCAAGGCGGTACGCGATCGCTTCAATATCCAGATCAGCGACGAAGAGCTCGCGGGCCTGGCGTTCCGGAAACCGGCCAAAGACAGCGAGGAACTCAAGTACCTGCAGGAGCGCCGCGCCGTTCTCGGCGGCTATCTGCCCGCGCGCAATTCGGTTGCGCCGCCCCTGGTGGTGCCGCCGATCGAGGCGTTCAGCGCGCTGCTGGAAGGCACGGGCGATCGCGAGATATCCACCACCATGGCGCTGGTGCGCATGCTCACCGCCCTGGTCAGGGACAAGAACATCGGCAAGCACGTGGTGCCCATCATACCCGACGAAGCGCGCACCTTCGGCATGGAGGGTATGTTTCGCCAGATCGGCATCTATTCGTCGGTCGGACAGCTTTATACGCCGCAGGATGCCGAGCAGCTCATGTTCTATCGCGAGGACAAACAAGGGCAGATTCTCGAGGAGGGCATCAACGAGGCGGGCAGCTTGTGCTCCTGGCTGGCCGCCGCGACGGCGTACTCGAACCATGGCGTGAGCATGGTGCCCTTTTACATCTATTACTCGATGTTCGGATTTCAACGCGTCGGCGATTTCATCTGGGCGGCGGGCGACAGTCAGGCCCGGGGCTTTCTGGTGGGCGGCACGGCCGGGCGCACGACGCTCGCCGGCGAGGGTTTGCAGCATCAGGACGGACACAGTCAGCTGGTCGCCACCACGGTGCCCAACTGCGTGGCTTACGATCCGACCTACGCTTATGAGTTGGCGGTGATCGTGCAGGATGGCCTGCGGCGGATGTACCAGGAACAGGAGAACGTCTTTTACTACATCACCTGCATGAACGAAAACTATGCGCACCCGGCGATGCCCGCCGGCGTGGCGCAGGGCATCTTGAACGGAATGTACCTGCTGCAGATCGGCGGCCGCGGCAAGGTCCGCGCGACGCTGTTCGGGTCGGGGACCATTTTGCGCGAGGTGCAGGCGGCGGCCGAGATCCTCGAGAAGGACTACGGCGTGCCTGCCGACGTCTATTCCGTCACCAGCTTCAGCGAGCTGCGCAGGAATGCGTTGGCCGTGGAGCGCCGCAATCTGCTGCATCCGAACGAGCCGCGTCAGCAGACTTACATTCAGCAAGCCCTGGCAGATCGGCAGGGGCCGTTCATCGCCGCCACCGACTACATGAAAACCGTCCCGGACCAGATCCGCCAGTGGATACCCGGCCGCTATGCCGTGCTGGGGACGGATGGCTACGGCCGCAGCGACACGCGCGCCGAACTGCGGCGGTTCTTCGAAGTGGACCGTCACTACGTGGCGATCACCGCGCTCAAGGCGCTCGCCGACGATGGCAAGATCGACAAGCAGACGGTGAGCGATGCCATGCAGTCCTTCGGCATCGATCCGGAAAAACCCAATCCCCTCTCGGTCTAGGCGGCACCGTGACTAATGCAATCGAGGTTCTGGTTCCCGACATCGGCGGCTTCAAGGACGTCGATGTCATCGAGGTCCTGGTCAAGGACGGTCAAGAGATCGAGAAGGAAACGCCGCTGGTCACGCTCGAAACGGACAAGGCGGCAATGGACGTGCCCGCGCCGATGTCCGGCCGCATCACCCAGGTCAAGCTCAAGCAGGGCGACAAGGTATCCGAGGGATCGCTGATCCTCACGCTCGAGCCTGGGGCAGCCCAGGCGAACGCTCCGCGAGAAGCGCCCGTCGTGTCGCGATCCGGCGCAGCCGCGCCCGGTGCAACTCCTCCGGCTGCCTCTGCGCAAGCGCAGTCCGCGGCCGCGCCGGCGCGGCCGGTCACCACCGGCTCAGCAGCGCCCGCCGCAACCGCGTCCACGGCCGTAGCGGCGGCTGCCGATGCGTCCACCGTTGCAGCTGCGCCTGTCGCAGCGGCGCCCGCCCGCGGCGAGGCGACGATCGACGAAGCGGCATTCTCAAAGGCCTACGCCAGTCCCTCGGTGCGCAAATTCGCGCGCGAGCTCGGTGCGGATTTGGGCCGAATCAAGGGAACCGGCGTCAAGGGCCGCATCACGCACGAGGATGTGAAGGCCCATGTGAAAAGGATTCTGAGCGCGCCGGCGGCTCCGGCCGCGGCACCGGGTTCGGCTCTGCCCAAGGTGCCGGTCGTGGATTTCGCACTGTTCGGCGCCATCGAGGTCAAGCCGCTCTCGCGGATACAGAAGATTTCCGGCTCGCGGCTCCAGGCGAGCTGGATCAATCTGCCGCATGTGACGCAGCATGAGGATGCGGATATCACCGATCTGGAAGCCGTGCGTGTGGCGCTGAAGGGCAAGGCGTCGCAGGAGGGCGTGCGGCTCACGCCGCTGGCCTTCATCGTCAAGGCCTGTATCTCGGCGCTGCAGGAATTTCCGCGGTTCAATTCCTCGCTGGATGCGAGCGGCGAGAATCTGGTCCTGAAGAAATACTTCAATATCGGTTTCGCCGCCGATACGCCGAATGGATTGGTGGTGCCGGTCATCCCGAATGCGGATCGGCTCGATATCTACGAGATCGCGCGCGTCCTGGCGGCGCTGTCGGAGAAGGCGCGGGCGGGTAAATTGAAGAACACCGAAATGCAGGGCGGGACTTTCACCATATCGAGCCTCGGCGGAATCGGCGGCACGGCCTTCACGCCCATCATCAACGCGCCGGAAGTTGCCATCCTGGGCGTGTCGAAGTCCAGCCAGAAACCTGTGTATGACAAGGGCGCATTCCTGCCGCGTCTGATGTTGCCCCTGTCCCTGTCCTATGATCATCGTGTGATCGATGGCGCCGAAGCGGCGCGCTTCGCCGTGTTCCTCGCGAAGGTGCTGGGCGACGTCAAAGGGCTGCTATGAGCGTAGTCGAGGTGCGAATTCCGGATCTCGGCGACGCCAAGGGTGTCAATGTCGTCGATGTCCTGGTCAAGAAAGGCAGCGAGATCCGCATCGACGATCCGTTGATAACGCTCGAGACCGAGAAGGCCTCCATGGATGTGCCGTCGCCGGTGAACGGCGTCGTCAATTCCATCGAAATCAAGAAGGGCGACGAAGTCTCGGCGGGTGCGCTCATCGCCACCGTGCAGGTGAGCGAAGCGGCGGCAACACCGGGGGCTGCGCCCGCAGCCGCGCCCACACGGACGGTGCCTGCGGCCCCGCCCACCGCCGCAGCGGCGCCCGCTCCGGCCGCCTCGCCGGCATCCGCGGCGGCGACGTCTGCACCTGCGCCGTCGCAGGCGGCTGCGCCGGCAAAGGCCGCCGGCGCGGCACCGCCGGGGGCGGTGGACCTGGTCGTGCTCGGCGCCGGCGTGGGTGGCTATACCGCGGCATTCAGGGCCGCCGATCTCGGCCTCAAAGTAACGCTCATCGAACGCTGGCCGATGCTGGGCGGAGTGTGCTTGAACGTCGGCTGTATCCCGTCAAAGGCGCTGCTGCATGCCGCCAAGGTGATCGAAGACGCGGAGGACATGGCCGCCTCCGGCATCGTATTCGGACCGCCGCAGATCGACCGCGACCGCCTGCGTGCATGGAAGAATCGAGTCGTCAGTCGATTGACCAATGGCCTCGCGATGCTGGCCAAGCAGCGCAAAGTGACCGTGGTGCAGGGCGAGGCCAAATTCTCCGGAGCTTTTTCCTTGGACGTGCAGGAGGCGGGCGGTCCGCGCCGCATCGAATTCAAACAGTGCATCATCGCGGCGGGCTCCGAATCGGCGCTTCTGCCGGGATTTCCGATTGATCCCCGCATCATCGATTCGGGCGGCGCTCTGGAGCTGCCGGTCGATTGCAAGCGGCTGCTGGTCATCGGCGGCGGCATCATCGGATTGGAGATGGCCTGCGTCTACGACGCGCTCGGTGTACGGGTCACGGTGGTGGAATTGAGCGATGGTTTGATGCCCGGCACCGATCGGGATCTGGTACGGCCGCTGCAGAAGCGAATCGAAAAGCGCTACGAGCGCATCATGCTCAACACCAAGGTCGCCAAACTCGAGGCCCTGGCGGAGGGTTTGCGTGCGACCTTCGACGGACCCGATGTGCCCGAGCCCCAACTGTTCGACCGGGTGCTGGTGTCGGTGGGGCGTACCGCCAACGGCAACGCGGCCAACGCGGCCGCCGCCGGCGTTACCGTCAGTCCGCGCGGCATCATCGCCGTGGACAAGCAGATGCGCACCAATGTGCCGCATATTTTCGCGATCGGCGATGTCGCGGGGGCTCCGATGCTGGCGCACAAGGCGTCGCACGAGGGCAAGGTCGCGGCGGAAGTGGCCGCCGGACACAAGTCGGCTTTCGATGCGCGGTGCATTCCCTCGGTGGCGTACACCGACCCGGAAGTCGCCTGGGTGGGTGTGACCGAAACCGATGCCAAGGCGCAGAACATCCAGTACGGCAAGGGCATGTTTCCCTGGGCCGCCAGCGGCCGCTCCCTGGCGCTCAATCGCGACGAGGGCTTTACCAAGCTGCTGTTCGACAAGGAGACTCACAGAGTCATCGGTGCCGGGATGGTCGGACCGAACGCCGGTGATCTGGTTGCCGAAGTGGCGCTCGCGATCGAGATGGGCGCGGATGCGGCGGACGTCGGCTTGACCATTCACCCCCATCCGACGCTCTCGGAAACCGTGGCGTTCGCAGCCGAGGCCTTCGAGGGCACGTTGACGGATCTCTACATCCCGAAACGCTAGGAGCCTGGCCGGGCGGGGCATGGTGGCAGTTGAACGGTGCGAACTCGGACACGGTGCGATTGACGATCACCCCGGCTCCGATGTGGAAGCCTTGATGGCGAAAAGCCTCACCGTGCGATTTCGCGTCGATTTCGGCAACCGGTGTTCCGTCGGCGTGGGCAAGATCGAACTTCTCGAAGGCATTGCGCGCACCGGCTCGTTATCACAGGCCGCGCGCGAGATGCGCATGAGCTATCGGCGCGCGTGGCTGCTGCTCGAGGACATGAACTTGAGCTTCGACCACCCGGTGACTCATGCCA
>WNFR01002257.1_pt1 | contig 27812 bp, 20 predicted proteins | sample 5400221 | NCBI WGS metagenome assembly WNFR01 (sample SAMN13153357, study PRJNA577476) | soil metagenome | isolation source: 40 cm soil under Madrone tree | place: USA:California | collected 2016-06-14
CGGGTTGTCAATACGCAAGCCTTCCTAAGACATCGAGCAAAACCCCAAGTAGCAGCCGGACACTGAGAACCAGATGTCCGATAAACGGTAAATCAGGCATTGGGCCAAAACCCTTCGCTAGGGAATGACGTAATTGCACCTTTAGTGCGAGGTGATGGCGGATGCTTGTCATGATTCGATTAAGGTTTTTGGCCGCTTCGACTGCGATGCGCTTTCGCTGGCCAGTGGAGCGACTGGTTTGTCATCAAGCCGGAGTGTCCTGAATCAAGAAACCGGGCCCGCCATGCGGAAGGAGTACGCGTAGTAACCGGTGAGCGCGCCCGGCAAATCGATGCGCAAGTTGTCACCCTGTTGGGACCAAACAAGCGGACTCGCATTTCCCAACAGGAAAATCTTCGTGCCGGGCTTCACGGAAAGGGATTTGAACGTGGCCGTGGATGCTTTGGGCTGTCCCAGGAGGATCGCGTACGTTGCAGACTCTTTTTGCGTGAACCGGACAGGAATACCTTCAGCAGTCTCGCCGGCAGCGCGTTTCCAGGGATGAGTTGCATAGATGGCTTCGCCGTTCACTTGCAACCACGCACCGAGTGCTTTGAGTCGCTTCATTTGGACATCGGGGATGGTGCCATCGGCTTCGGGGCCAACATCGAGGAGGAGATTTCCGTTTTTACTGACGATGTCGACCAGCAGATAAATGAGTTCATCCGGCGCAATCGTTTCCGCCTCACCTTCGGCGCGATTGTAACCAAACGAGCGTCCCAGGCCTCGGCATTCCTCCCATTTCTTGGGATTGATTTTGTCCAACGTCTGATATTCCGGTGAAATGAAATCGGAGTGCTTCACGCCGAACCGGTCGTCGATCACGCCATCTGGGTTGGCCTGATAGTATTCGGCCATTATTTGCAAAGGATGGCCGGACTTCGGGTAGTCAATATCGTTCCAAAGGACGGCCGGCTTATAGCGCGCGATAATTTCGCGCACGTGAGCGTCCGCATACTTTCCGTAGGCTTCGCTCTGAGGCTTCACCTTTTGGTAGTCCGCCGACACACGAATGGGTCCGGGAACGAATGTCCAGTCGTACCCGCCAGAATAGTAAAGACCCATGCGCAAACCTTGTTGATTGACGGCCGCGGTGAGTTCGCCAACTATATCGCGAGAGGCGTGCTGGCGGTCAGCAGGTAAGGAAGGATTCGGTGTTGAACTCGGCCAGAGCGTAAAACCATCGTGGTGCTTGGCGGTTAGCACCACGTACTTGGCGCCGGCGTCGTGAAAGACTTTGGCCCAGTCTTCCGCGTGCCACTTCTGAATCTCACGATTGAAAATGGGGGCGAAGTTGTAATAGTCATAGTCTGCGCCGAAGTGTTCCATGTGATAGGCCTGCGTCGGCGAGCCATCGAGGCGCATGCTGTTTAGGTACCACTCGGCGTACGGATTGTGAGTGATGTAGTCCAATGATTCGAAATCGTGCTCGGAGTGCACTGTCGGAGCCCAGCCGGGGACAGAGTAGAGGCCCCAGTGGACAAATATTCCAAGCTTCGCGTCGGCATACCACTGCGGAAGCGGATGGCGATCGAGCGACTCGATGGTCGGCTCATAGTGCGGGGGAGCTTGCGCGGTGATCGGCGCAAGGACAAAGAGAGACGCAATTACGAGCAGAATGCTTCTGAATTTCCGGTCGAAACGAGAAAGAGGCATTTGGCGGTCCCCCAAGTAAAATCGTACGACAGCAAGATTAAAACGGTCGAGCTGCATTCTCTAGAAAAGTTTTCTACTTATCTCCCATCTACTCGCCCCACACCTCGAGATATCGCTCCATAAAACGATTTGTCACATGAATGACGACTTGCTCGGCGATCTGCGGATTCCCCATGCGGATCGCATCGACGATACGCTGATGGTTTGCGACGTGCGGCACCCAAGGACTGGCGTCAAGGCCCTTAGCCAAAGCACGCATCAGCGTGAAGGCATATAGTGGAACTATCAGCCGCAGGCCATTCTCGAGCAAGAACGGATTTCCAGGTTTTGTGAGGATGCAAACGTGGAACCGCTGAACGCGGTCAATCACGCTGCGCACGTCGTTGGCTTCCACAGCAAGCCGAAGCTCGACCATGGCGGCTTCCAAATCCGTAATCGACAGGTTTTGCTCGACAATGATGCGCGCCGCCAACCCTTCGAGCGCCCCTCGGACCTGGTACGTGTGAATGATGGCGGCATCGGTCAGTCTTAGAACGCGGGCGCTGCGACCGTGGCCTTTGGTCACAAACCCCTCGGCGATCAAAATGTTTAGAGCCTCGCGAACGGACACCTGTGCTGCGCCGAACTCTCGAGCCCAACGCCTTTCGATGATTTTCTCCCCTGGGGCGAGCTTACCGCTAAGAATGGCTTCACGCAGCTGGGCCGCCAAGCTCTCCTTCAACAAACCTGCGCCTGGAGCGGTGCCATCTGTCGTGGGCCCGCTTTGCGAATCTCCCGGAATATTGCTGTAGGTTGACATTTGGCTCCATGTGAGCCGCCGACCGGCCTCGAAGCGCCGAAGATTTATTTCTCGACGACGCTGAATCCCTGCGAGACCTTGACTCCATTCTGGCATCAGAGGGTTTTCGTTTCCAAAGCGAGCCGCACTCTGCCCCAGAAGCCCAAGTACAGGCTCAAAGAACCAGGGTGGCTGGGATACGCTCGCGCTCCTCGACCACGACGACCGAGTCGCCCCCTCGCTGCACCGCGAAATGAAGGGCGAGCACGGCCGAACGCTGACTTACCCAAGTCTCAGAAGATGACCTTAGCCCCCAACTGCAACTGCCGGGAACTGTTAGCCGTGTTGTTTGCTTTGCCAAAGCTCGACAGATTCGAAATGTCGTTGCCCGGCGTTCCAAGAATAACGGTATTCAATATGTTGAAGGCCTCGGCGCGAAACTCGATACGCCGACCTTCTCCCCAGAACGGAAATTGACGGAAGATCGAGGTGTCAAGATTCCAGAACTTGGGTGAACGGAATGCATCCCGTCCACTATTCCCGAAGGTATATTGGGCAGGGACGGCGAAAGCGCTGGTGTTGAAGACGCAACTGACGCTTCCGACGGGACTTCCGTTTGGACACGAGCCTTTATTCGGATCGCCGACTAGATTGGCACGGTCATATTGCGCCCACGAAACATTGCCGGTGTTCGCAAGGTCGCTGGCTCCGTAAAAGACATTGAAAGGGACGCCGGATCGCGCGGTAAAGATATTGTTGATCTGCCAATTTCCGACAATGTAGTCAAGCACGCCGTTTTTCGTCGAATAACGCTGCCCATGGCCGACTGGAATCTGGTACAGCATGTTCACAGATAGCGTGTGCCGGAGGTCAAACCCCGATGGGCCGCGGCTTCCTTTGACATTGTACGGATCGGTGAGAGATTGCCCTTCGACGCCGAACCAACCGGAAGAACCTTCGTCAATCGATTTCGCGTACGTGTACGCGACCTGATACGCCAAACCGTTGCTATACCTCTTGTTCACTTCGACTTGGAGAGCATTGTAGCTGCCATTGCCGATACTGCGATCGTAGAAGGTCGGCGCAATGTACGGAAATGGCGCTCGTGCTTGAGGATCTCCCGGCCCGGGCGTCAAAGCGGTGTTGTAGTATCCCCCGACGTTGAGCCGCCGAGAGCCGGAACCCACATAGTTGACGTCCACGGTGGTCGAAGAATTCAATTCGCGCTGCACGCCGAAATTCCACTGCATGGAGTACGGATTCTTGATGTGAGGATCGTAGAACCATTGCACCTGGTTGAACGGCGTCGGCGCTGGAAACAAGCCACTCCCGCCGCCTGCAAATGGATCTTGCGAAGTAGTAGTGGGAGTCGCGGAAATTGTGCTTGGCTGATTCAAGTTGTTGGCAATTAACTGGCCGATGTCGGGCCACGCCCCTTCGATGTTCTGGGCCATCTGTGATACTGCCGCCCAATTGTCGTACACGATCCCGGCAGCTCCGCGAAGCACCGTTCGATTGCCAAGACGGTAAGCAAAACCGACGCGTGGACCAAAATTGGTAAGAGTGTCGTGGGCAATTTTTCCCCGAGGGTCGACCACGACGTGAGCTGGCAGAGTGCCATTGCCGGGGATGCACGGAGCGAAGCCCCGCACACTGCAAGGTGGCGGAAGTTTCTGGACAATGTATGTGCCGTTGCTGAAGTCAATGTCTCCCGTTTCGATTCCGCCCTGCTGACCGATAGTGGCGTTTGTTCCGTACGCAGGAATAAACGTGCGGTCGTAGCGAAGGCCGAAATTGAACGCGAGCTTGGAAGTGGCCTTCCACGAGTCCTGGATGTACAAACTCATCAACCCGCCAGGGCGAGTTGTCTCATGCACATTTCGACGGTTAGCGCCATCGGGAACATTGAGCAGGAAGGAGGCTAATGGGTCACCAGGTTCGTTGGGGTTCTGCGGGTTCCCCGTTTGCCCCCCAGCGAAACTAAGAGAAGCGTAGGAGAGCGGACTCTCGAACCTATTGCTCGTGAAGCCACCGCCAAATGTGAGCGCATGATTGCGCACGATCTTGGTCAAGTTTCCGTTGGCTTGATGACTGTCCGTGGCCTTCGGAACGTTGGTGATGTTCTCCCCGCCGCTGGCGTAGCCGCTGATTCCAGGGCTTGGAATCAGCGAGCGGCCTCCGGCCGCGGCGAATCCGCCGACAAATGTACTGGAGAATCCAACCTTAGTGTCCAAGTTCGCGGGCGGGTGCGTGAAAAGAGTCGACGAGTTGTCCTGGTTTGTGGTGCGCGCGTACTGAACCTGAAGCACGAGGCTGGAATTGAAAGTGTGTACCCAACTGGCTCCCCAATTTCGGCCCGGGATGGATCCGTTCTTGACCAAGCCAGGTAGGCCACCGGAGGTAGTCAGCAAACTGTTGATGGCACTGTAGCGGAAAAACACAGTGTTTTTCTGCCCAAAGTTCTGGTCGATGCGAACGTTGTACTCGTTCTGGGTTTGGTGGTTGGGAGTCGTATCGATCGCATTATCCCCTGAACTGTCCAGCACTGGACCGGCTGGAGGAAGTACGCCCTGGACAAAGGCGACCGTACGAGGATCGATGAGGTTAGAGGGAATCTGATTTCCGGGAAATGGATCGCGAATGAACTTCCCAGGATTCGCGGGATCGGGGCGAGTGGAATACGGATTGTAGATCTGGGTCGGGAAACTGCTTTCATCACCGGCCAACTGCGCGGCGGTGGGAACTTTCAAGAGGGAGTCGTTGTTCTGAGTGTAGCGGAATCCCTGGTAAGCAAAATAGAAGAAGGTCTTGTTCTTTCCGTTGTACAGCTTGGGAATCCAGACTGGCCCACCGAAGGAAGCGCCAAACTGATTTTGGCGGAACGGCGTAACTTTCTTCAGAAAGGTGTTACGCGCATCGAAGGCGGTGTTGCGAACGTATTCCCAGGCGGTCCCGTGGTACTCGTTAGTGCCGGACTTGGTGACGACATTGACGACGCCGCCAAGAACGGAGCCGAACTGAGCGCTATCGGCGTGTGAAACGACCTTGAACTCTTGGATGGCGTCGACAATGGGTGGCACTGAGTACGTGCTTTGGAACGTCCCGAAGTTATTCAAGCCGTCGGTGAGAAAAAAGTTGCTGCGATTGGTCTGACCGTTAACCGCCGGAAAGATGAACGCGGAGCCAACCGAAATAGGGGCACCGAAACCGCCGGCCCGTCCACCCATACTGTTTTGCGCCACGCTGACAGGCGCCACGCCAGGAGTCAACGATAAAAGCTGAGTAAAGTTGCGGCCGTTGAGAGGAAGGTCGTTGACCTGTTTCGTGGCGATTACCGTGCCCAAATCCGCTGTCGATACGTCAAGCTGTTCTGTCTCCGCGGAAATGGTGACTACCTCTGATTGAGCTCCGACCTTCAAGGCGATGTCGATGGAAGCGGTCTGGTTCACCGCCAGAACAAACTCAGCGACCCGCTGGGTAGCAAAACCCGCAGCGCTCGCTTCCAGAGCGTATCTGCCGGGACCAAGATTGAGAAAAACGTAGTTGCCCGCTTCATTGGATACGGTCGTGTGCTGGATCGTGGTGTCAACGTTGCGCAACGTGACCGAGGCGTTGGCAACCACTGACCCGCTAGCATCTCGAACGATGCCCGTAACCGAACCTGCCGAGAGCTGGGCGTGAGCAGAACCTGGTGACAGCAAGAGTGTAATTGCGAAGAGCGCAGGGAAGGCAAACCGAAACAAGGCCCACTTCTTGGACGAGCGCATCGTACCCACCTCCCAAAAAAGTGAAGCGTTTAACCGCTCCGAAACTTGCGGCCATACTAGTACAAAAACACTAATGCTTGTCAAGCGTTTTTTTGCTCATTGAATGCTCATATCATGGCGGTAGCAGCAAGAATCTTGCTATCATGGCGTTATAAGCGCTCATATCAGTCCTTTGAGCGCTCTAAATTGGCCATCAGAGGTGTACCGGGTCGGCGGGCACTGCACAGTTTGCTCCCAGCAAAGGTCCGCGCCGTGTAGCAAATGAGTCTTGCACGGCTCGTTTGCGAGCCTGACAATGCCTCTCACGGAAAGGTGTAATTTGGTCCGCACTTATACGTCACTTATCGGTTATGGAGCCATCCGTCTCCGGCAGGCAGCGCTCCTCGCCATCACCGGTATTGTGTTTTGTCTGGCGCTTGCTTCCGAGCAGGGGCCCGGAATAGGGGAGGGACGATCGGCGGAGACAACTAGCTCGCAGAAAGTTACGCAATATGGATTCGTGGGATCGCGAAGCTGCGTGCCATGTCACCAGAAGATCTACGACACATTCGTCAAAAGCAGGATGGGGCGCTCGATGACGCGAGTTACGCCTGGGCTGCTCGCGAACCTGGCCACTTACGGTTCATTGTATGACGAGAAACTCAATCAGCATTTTGAGGTTTTCGCCCGAGCGGGAAAGCTATTTCAGAGCGAATACGCTACGGAGGTCGGAGGAAAAGAGACATTTCGCGAGACTCATGAAATCCAGTGGATTATCGGCTCTGGTAGCAATGGCTTCGGGGGACTGACGACAAACGGCGCGTATCTTTTCCAAGGCCCCCTTTCGTTCTACTCGAAGGTTGGAGCTTGGGCTCTGTCACCAGGATACGAGTTCGGAAATTACGGATTCAATCGCCCGATCCTGGCGGGATGTGTGACGTGTCACAGTGGTCAGGCGATGACAGCGGCGGGCGGTAACGGTCGGTTCGAGGATCCGCCGTTTCAGGAATTAGCCATAGGTTGCGAAAACTGTCACGGTCCCGGACAGCAGCACGTTCGAGAGATGACAGGAAAAGGAACAGGGCGGACGGCGCATACCTCAATTGTCAATCCGGCTCGGCTGTCACCCGCCCTCGCCGACAATATTTGCATGTTCTGCCATCAGACTGGCGATGTGCGCGTGTTAAAGCCGAACAAAGACTACCGAGACTTCCGTCCGGGCGAACCTCTGGACGATACTTTGTCGATCTTCTTGGTGCCGCCGAAGCGCGAATCGCCTCCTCCGTCGGACCATGTCGAGCACTATTACTCAATGATTCTGAGTAAATGTTACCGGAGCAGTAAGCGCGGGCTTAGCTGTACTACTTGCCACGATCCTCACGTGCAGCCTTCCGGCACGGAAGCTCCCGGGTACTTCGCCGGAAAGTGCGCCAGCTGCCACACGGACAAGAGCTGCAAACTGCCCCTGAGTGTGCGACAGCAGCAAAAGCCTCCGAACGATTGTGCCGGTTGCCACATGGCGAAACGTGACGTCGGCGTGATCTTGCACTCTAGCGTGGGGCATTCGCAGCCGGAAAATGCATTGGTGCAAGCTTCTTTGGGGCGAAGAGCTTTGCTCGATGACAAAGCATCGGAAGCCGCCGTCCACCTGCGGCGCGCCGTGAAGATTGGCCCGCCGCAGGCCACAACATATGCAGATCTGGCAGAAGCACAAATAAAGCTCGGCCAAGAAAATGAGGCGATCCTGTCGCTCGAAAAAGCCGTTGAACTCGACCCTTTCAACGCTGTTTTTCAAAAAAAATTGGTGCTCCGGTTTATCGAGATGAAGCAATACGCGCAGGCGGGCGCGGCGCTGAAACAATATGTTCAAACGTTTCCGCAAGATTCGTTCATGCGGCAGATGCTCAACCGTGCGAACTCCAAGGAACAGCCGAAATGAGCCCTGCCCCCTGGCCGACTGCGGGGTTCGGTGTGAGATCGGCTATCGTTTGCACTCTCGGCGCTGCGTTGCTGGCTTCTTCCAAGCCCGGCGAGCAATCTAGACTTGCCTTCGAAAATCGCCAGGAACAATCTGGCGTGACATTTATATTGAACAACGGCACTACCGAGGACAAGCCCATCATCGACAGCACGCTGGGTGGCGTCGCTTTGCTGGACTACGATAATGACGGTTATCTGGATATTTTCTTCACCAATGGCGCCGGCATTCCTGGCTTAAACAAGAGCAACCCGGCATTCTCCAATCGGCTGTACCACAACAATCACGATGGAACCTATACAGACGTGACAGAACGAGCCGGAGTGGCAGGCGAAGGTTACAGCATTGGTGCCGCTGCTGCGGACTACGACAATGACGGATGGACCGATCTCTACGTCACCGGAGTGAATCGCAATATCCTGTACCACAACAACAAGGACGGCACGTTCACCGACGTGACTCAGAAGGCCGGAGTGACAGGCATTTCCGGCGGAAAGAAGCTCTGGTCGGTATCCGCAGCGTGGATAGATTACGACAATGACGGCCTCCTCGATCTATTCGTGACCAACTATCTGGACTGGTCCCCTGAAAATTCACGGGTATGCGGAGCGCCGGGCAAGCGTCTGTCCTGCCCCCCGTCTCTGTACAAGGGAGAGCCCAACATCCTGTACCACAACAACGGCGACGGGGCGTTCACAGACGTTTCCGCTGCAACCGGCATCGCAAAGTGTATCGGCAAAGGGATGGGCGTTGCGATTGCCGACTATGACGGCGACGGATGGACTGACATCTTCGTCGCTAATGACAATGAAAGAAATTTCTTGTTCAAGAACCGACGCGGGCAGGAATTCGACGAAGTCGGTGTTGAATCGTTCGTGGCGTACACAGACGATGGCGTTCCGGTGTCAAGCATGGGGGTAGATTTTCGCGATTGGAGCAATAACGGGCGACCCGGCCTTTTCGTAACGGCGCTTGGCGGCGAAACGTTTCCGCTGTTTCGCAACGAGGACCGAAAGACTTTCACGATGGTTACCTATGAATCCGGCATCGGATTTCCGAGCTTCAAGATGAGCGGGTGGGGCGCGGGAATCTATGACTTCGACAATGATGGCTACAAGGACTTGTTCAGCGCCAACTCGCACGTCAGTGAAAACGCGGACGTGAACCCGCAGCAGCAATACCGGCAGCCGAATGGCGTCTTCCAAAACCTGCGGAACGGACATTTTCAGGACGTAAGTACGGAAGCTGGGCCCGCGCTGAGATTACGCGCAGCTCACCGTGGTGCGGCGTTTGGGGATCTCAACAACGATGGAAAAGTTGATGTTGTAGTTTCAGGAATAGGGAGCCCGGCGGAGCTTCTTTACAACACATCGACGGGAAGTAATCATTGGATCGCGCTTGAAACCGTGGGGGTCAAGAGTAACCGCGATGGCATTGGAACGCAGATTAAGTTAACCGCCGCATCCGGCCGAGTGCAGTACAACGCGGTTACGACAGCGGGCAGCTACGCGAGTTCGTCCGACAAGCGCGCACATTTTGGTTTGGGACGCGATTCTTTGATCAAAGAAATCGAACTGCGCTGGCCTAGTGGAACGGTGCAGGTCTTGCGAAACGTCAAGGCCGATCAAATCTTGAAGGTCACAGAAAGGTAGCGAGAGATGAGGGCGGCAATGATGCTTATGCTGCTAGCCTGCATTCCTCCACCGGCTGTGCGTGCTACGCCTTGCAGCGGCGCGGAACAAATGATGTTGTCGATCGGGAAAGAGCTGTCAGCGGGAAACCTCAGTGGCGCTGAACAAATGCTCGTAGAGATGGACCGTATGCACGCGGAGTGCCCGCAGGCGATTTTGGCACACGCGCGCATCGCGGCGGCGAACGGTGCGGCGGTCGAAGCCGAAGATTTCTTTGTGCGATATGCGGAGGTCGTTCCTAACGAGGCGCAAGCTTATTCGTATCATGCGCGTTTCCTGATGGAGCGTGGGCAATCCTCGCGAGCAGGTGTTCTTGCGACGCAGGCGCTGGAGAAAAATCCGAACGATGTCGTGGCGCTGGCCGTGCACGGCGAGATCCTGGATATGAGAGGACAGACGCAGGAAGGTATGGAACTGCTCGAGAAAGCCTGCCGGCTCGATCCACGAAATGCAGAGGCGCAGTTTCGGCTTGCGATGATCTACGACCGCTTGAAACGGTCCGCTGATGCCGTGCAACACTTCGAGAGGGTGGTGGAAGTCGATCCGCGGGACGCGCGGGCGTGGGATTATCTGGCTCTGAATCTTGAGCCTCTCGGCGAGCTGGAACGCGCCGACCTCGCTTATCGCAAGGGCTTGGCCGCCAATCGGCCAGGTCCCCATTTCGATGCCTTTCTTGATTACAACTATGGACGTTTTCTGATGAAGCGTAACGATCTCGCTGCCAGCAAACAGCATCTGGATCGTGCCGTAGAACTGACTCCCGAGGTTCGTGCTCCGTGGTACGAACGCGCGAAGGTAAACCTGAAACTCAAGAATAATCAGCAGGCGCGAGAAGATGCGGAGAGGGCGGCAAACATTCGTGATTCTCAGGGAATCATCATTGATCTGCAACTCTACGTGCTGCTCGAACAAATTTACACTCGCCTGGGAGACAAAGCTTTGGCTGAGAAATACGCGAAATTGAGCCAACGGACCCCGGTGCCACCGCGGAAAGACTAGGGGCAATTTTCCAATTGATGATCGATCGCCGATCTTTTGTGATGAGACTTGCAGGGTCTGTCGCGGCGCGCTGGCTCGCGCAGTCGGCCAGACTAAGATCGCGGCCCTCTTTTGTGGATGTCACATCGAATGCAGGCGTTCGCTTCCGACACCAGTCGAGTCGCACGAGTCAAAAGTATCTGCCTGAATCGATGGGAGCCGGCGTAGCGATGTTCGACTACGACAATGATGGCTACCAGGATCTATTCTTCGTCAACGGCGCAAGATTGCTAGATCCGATGCCGAGCGGTGCGTCTCCAGATAAATCCGATCCGCGCTTTTGGAACCGCTTGTATCGCAATAACAGGGACGGCACATTTTCGGACGTCACGGAAACGGCTGGTTTGCGGGGTTCTTCATACGGGATGGGAGCGGCCACAGGGGACTACAACAACGATGGATATGCAGACTTGCTGGTCACGAGCTTGGGCGGAAACACGCTGTACCGGAACAACGGGGATGGCACGTTCACGGATGTCACACTGAGGGCGGGAGTGGGTGGTAGCGGGTGGTGCGCCGGTGCGTGTTTCGTGGACTACGATCGAGACGGTCTGTTGGACCTGTTCGTTACACGGTACCTTGACTGGGACTTTGCGAAAAACATCTACTGCGGGCAACATCGTCCGGGCTATCGTTCGTACTGTCATCCAGACCAATTTGCGCCCGTATCTTGCCTCGTGTACCACAACAACGGGGACGGCTCCTTTAGGGACGTTTCGAAGACGTGTGGTATCGCCGCCTCTCCAGGAAAGGCGCTGGGGATTGCAATAAACGACTTCGACCGCGACGGATGGCCAGACATCCTGGTTGCTAATGACTCGTTCCCGCAGCAACTCTTTCGAAATAACCGCGACGGCACATTCTCCGAGGTGGGGCTGGAATCGGGTCTCGCTTTCGATAAAGACGGCAAAGCTTTCGCGGGTATGGGCGTTGATTTCGCCGACTACAACAACGACGGCTGGCCAGACGTCTTCGTTAATGCGCTCGCAAATCAACGGTACGCACTTTTTCGAAGCAGTAAAGGAAGTTTTGACGATGTCAGCGATTCCAGCGGCATCGGCGGGATCACCATGCAGCACTCCGGGTGGGGAACGAAGATGATCGATTACGACAACGACGGCTGGCGTGACATCTTTGTCGCCCAAGGGCACGTCATGGACAATATCGAGCTGACCGATCCTTCTCTTCGCTACCTCGAACCACTCCTTCTCATGAAGAACAACGCGGGGAAGTTCCGTAACGTATCGCAAGAGAGCGGTCCAGCGTTCCGAGTGCCCTTGTCAGCGCGGGGCGCGGCGTTCGGAGATCTCGACAATGATGGGTGTATCGATATCGCCATCAACTGCAACGATGGGCCGGCCATTATTCTTCGAAACCAAGGCGAAACTGGGAATCACTGGCTGCTGGTCAATCTTGTCGGTACCACCAGCAACCGCGATGGATTCGGGGCTCGAGTCCGTGTGATTTCGGAGCAGGGATTGGAGCAGCATGCCTTCGTAAGCTCCGCAGGCAGCTACCTCTCGGCAAATGACAAGCGGGTGCATTTTGGCTTGGGGCCTTCGCGAAAAGTGCGGGTGGTTGAGATCAACTGGCCGAGCGGCATCGTTCAGCAGCTAAACTCCGTGGAAGCGAACCAAATAATTACAGTTCGTGAGCCAGATCACTGAACACACGAGGCCTCTATTCCATTAGATCTGCGCGACGTCGATCTGCCGTGTCAATCTGGCTTAAGGCTTCGGCAAAGTAAATCGCCGCTTGGCAATGATGCCCTTCCCTTCCTGGATCGTTACGATTTGGCCCGCTACCACTCCCGAATAATTTTCGTTCCTGCCGTCTGTCCAGCGCACCGCAAGATCGGCGGAGTTCGCCTTCCCTAGACCGAAGTGCAGCCGAAAGTCGTTCTGCGAAATGAACGAGCCTCCGCTGCGCACCTCGTCAATCTGTTTTTTCCCGTCCGAAACCAGGGTGACGCGAGATCCAATTGCATCGCCTCCAGAGGCCGTCAACAATCGAATGAGTAAAGAATTGCCGAGGCTGGGACCGAGGTTTTTCAGCAGCGAAGGCGGCTCACTCATGTTAACGACAACAATTTCCATCTGCCCGTCATTATCCAGATCGCCGACGGCCAGCCCTCGAGAGGAATGCTCGTCGGATATCCCCGGCCCGCTCGCCCCGGAGAGATCAAAAAATTGACCATCGCCCCTGTTCCAATAGAGCAGGCGTCGCTGCTTGAATTTCTCTGACGTGCGGCCAGAATCGACCTCTGGATACACGTGGCCGTTGGCGACGATCAGGTCCTTCCACCCATCGTTGTCGATATCCACAAATGCGGTGCCCCATCCAAGGTATTTGGTGTTCACTGCCAATCCGGAAACAATAGTGGCGTCGTCAAAGTTGTTCGCGCCTAGATTTCGGTACAGGGTATGGGTATCGTCCGCGAAGTTAGTCTTGAAAATATCCAGAAGACCATCGTGATCGAAATCGCCTGCCGCCACTCCCATCCCCGCTTGTTCCCGGCCGTCTTCGTTGTAAGCGATGCCCGCTTGCGCACCTATCTGTTCAAAGCTCTTGCCGGCGAGATTGTGATAGTACAAGTTTGGCGTCGAATCGCAGGCCACGTAGATGTCGGGCCATCCGTCATTGTCGAAATCCGAGATTAGCGGGGTGAAACCGTAGCAACTCTTCGGTCCGGTGATATGAACTTGGTCGGAGACATCGGTGAAGTTCCCGCGGCCGTCATTTTGGTACAGGGAGATAGTTTCCGCAGGCAATCCGCGAGGCCCACACAACACGGCCATCCCCTTCCATTGACATTGCGCCTTGTCGCCGGGCCGCGGAGTCTGCTTGAGGTCGAAGTCGACATAGTGAACGACCACGAGATCTTGATAGCCATCTCGGTTGAAGTCGAAAAAGGCACAACCAGTGCTCCACCTTGGCTTTGGCTGCGCGAGGCCGCGGGCCTTCGTCTCATCGCGAAAAACACCGTGCCCCAGATTGCGGTACAGAACGTTCTGCCCCCATTGCGTGATGAATAGATCCGCGTTCCCGTCGTTGTCGATGTCGCCGACGCAGACTCCCTGCCCCCAACCCGTGTGGGCCAGCCCGGCTTTTTGTGTTACGTCTTCGAACTGCAAGCCACCCAAATTGTGATACAGGAAGTGTGTTGGCTTAGGCGCAGTTTCATCCAACCTGCCACCGTTTACGAGAAAGATGTCGGGCAAACCATCGTTGTCGTAGTCGAAGATCGCAACGCCTGTTCCGGTTGTTTCCACGATGTACTGTTTGCCGCGCTCCTGGCCGGAGATATTGATGCCCTGCAAACCAGCTGACGCCGCGACATCCTCGTAGCGCACGACCGGCGCTTTCATGCCGGGAGGCAACGGTCGGGCCGGGACAGCAGTGCCTCCCGTGGCCACTCCTTGCGCGTGCGAACTCTGGCACGAACTGAGACTCAAAACTGCAATCACACACGGAAAGATCGCGCTCCAGGTCCGCGCCTTCCTTGCTGCCCTTCCTGTCGATCTCGCCTTTATTGATTCCATCATGATGTTTTGTCGAAAACCCCTCAGCACCGCGACATTCACTGGACCGCGTGTAGTTTCCTTTGGTTGTCTCGCATTTGACAAGTATCCGATAATCTTACGTCCCGCGTTTGAAAGAGACGCAACCAACGCAGGCAAGATCAAGGGCGCATCCTATGGCCAGCACGGGAAGACGAATTCCGACGATACTTTGGGTCGTTCTCACTTTTCCGTGTTGGTGTTCTCAGACCTTTGCAGGCCAAAACGATCAGAGCTGCAAGGGCCCTGCTGAATTAGAGCGCGCTCTGGCAACGCAACCATCGACTGCCGGATACAATGCCCTTGGCGCGGACTTCGCGCAGCGTAAGCAATTTTCGTGCGCTTTTTCCGCCTTTCGGTCCGCTCTTCGTCTTGAACCCAACTCGTGGGAGGCGCACTACAACTTGGGGCTTGCCTACTTGGAAAGCGGCGATGCCCAACGAGCCACCCGCGAATTCCGATCTGTTGTGCGACTGAAGCCCGCGTTGGCGCAGTCACACGCCGCACTGGGAACTTCGCTCAGCCGGTTGAATCAGACTGATTCCGCAATCCAGGAGTTCAAGGCGGCCCTACAAATCGACTCCCAATATGTCCCTGCGCTTGACGGATTGACGAAGGCGCTGATCGAGCAGCAGCGCTACTCGGCAGCCATCGCTTATCTGCTAAACGCGCCGCCAGACGACACGCTGCAGCAGAATTTGGCGACCGCATATGCGCGAAATCGAGACAACGACGAGGCGCTGCAGATTCTCTCGAAGATTGTTCGCAAGCAGCCTTCCTCTCCGCTGGCGCACCTGAATCTAGGCATCGTCTACACGCAGCAGGACCGCTACCGGGAAGCCGTTGACCAGTTCCAGGAAGCGCTGCGCCTTGATCCCACTGACGATGTCGCACGCGTCTCCCTGGTTAAAGCGCTGGTGATTCTCGCCGAATTCCCCTCGGCGCAGCCGCTCATTCAAGATTACGCGCGCCGCAACCCGCGCGATTTCGACGCACTGTATCTCACAGGGGCGGTACAACGCGGACTCGGGAACTACGCCGAAGCGGAAAGCCCGCTCCGGCAAGCCGTGGCACTAAAACCGGATGCCTACGACAGCCGGTACAATCTCGGCTTTGTTCTTGCCAAGCTGGGAAAGGCGGCAGAGGCGCGCGAGCAGCTGGAGACCGCGCTGAAGCTCCGGCCGGATTCCAGCGACGCCCGATTTCAATTAGCCGCCGTTCTCCGAGCAATGGGAGAGCACGAACAAGCTCGCGTCGAGCTACAAGCTTTCGAAAACGAGAAACGGGAAAGCATCGGCAAAAACGTTGCGGAAACCAAGGCGAACCAGGCGAATGAGTACCTGCAGACCGGTGAGGTTGAGCGCGCCGTGGCTTTGTATCGCGAAGCGATTGCCTCCGATCCTAAAAACGGACGGACATATTACAACCTTGGCCTGGCACTCGATCGCCTTAAGGATTATCGCGGCGAGCGTGACGCGCTCGAACAAGGTGTCACGGTGGATCCTTCGTTCGCTCCTTTGCACAATCAGATTGGCTTCTTGAGCCTGCAGGCAGGCTGGATGGACGAGGCTGAGAAGCGATTCAAAACCGCGATGTCGCTCGATCCCCAATACACCGAAGCGCAAAACAATCTCGGCGTGCTCTATGGGCAGCAGGGTAAATCCGCCGAAGCGGAAAAGTTATTCCGTGAAGCGGTCGAGAACAATCCTCAATACGCGCAAGCGTTTGTCAATCTTGGCTTGGTGCTGGCCAGTCAATCGCGGTTTGCGGAAGCAGCCTGGGCGCTTCAGAGTGCTGTTCATGTTGAACCGAACAATACTAAGGCCCTCGCCTCCCGAGCCATGGTTCTTACTCGCCTTGGTCAACCCGCCGAAGCCATCGCGGACTTTCGGAAAGTTGTTGAGCTCGATTCGCGGTCCCCGGATGCACACTTGAATCTGGGTATCGCTCTCGCCGACCAATTTGATCTGGTAGGCGCTCTCAAAGAATTCACCCGGGCGGCGGAACTCGCTCAAGATGCTCCGGCTCCGCACTACAACAAGGGAAGAGCCCTTGTCGATCTGCAGCGAAACCTGGAAGCCAAAGTGGAGCTCGAGGCAGCCACACGGTTCGATCCGAACCTTGCCGAGGCGTGGTATTTGTTGGGAATCATTGCAAAACAGTCGGGCGAAGTACAAAAATCCATTGATCTATTCGGCAAGGTAGTTGCTCTAGACCCGAATAATGCTGACGCGCTCTTTATGCTCGGCCAAGCTCTTGTGCGAAGCGGCGATCGCCCGAAAGCCGTCCAGTGCTGGCGTAAAGTGATTCAAATTAGTCCTGATCATGGCGAGGCGCTTTATAACCTCGCCCGCCTGCTGGCGCAAACGGACCCGGCGGAAGCCAAGCTGCTTCAGGATCGTTTTGAGGCCCTTCAGACCAAGCGTCACGTCATGGATCGCGCGCAAACGCTCGGCAATTTCGCGCTGTCCTCCGCTGCCGCACATGACTGGCCGCAGGCCATCGGACAACTACAAGAGGGCCTGAAGGTGTGCGGCTATTGCAGTGCATTGGCCCTGCTGCACAAGAACCTGGGGCTGATCTATTGCCGCTCCGGAGATCTCAAGAAGGGCCGCGCTGAGCTGCTTGAAGCCCGAAAGCTCATGCCAAACGACCCGGATATCACCGCAGCTCTTCAACTGCTGGAAAAGCAAAGCAATTGACGTCCCCGCCTATCTTTGGGATTTTTTCAAGCTTCCTGTCGCGGTAAAAACGACAAGCTTCAGATTCGCAGCGCAATGACGCTGACGTTTGGATCTGGCGTCTGTGAGGGCGTGTCGATCTGCAGTTTGCCTTCAGATTGGCGAACCTTCAAAGGTTGCCCGCTCGCAAGCAAGTAGGCAGACAGAACCTTCGGTTTCAGCCCATTGATCTCCAGGGGAGAGGAGGGCCATTCGAAAACATGGATGAAGATCTTGTCATTCTTCGCCGTTACTCGAATGGAGGGAACACCCTGTATCGGCCCATATGTGGTGCCGTAGATCGAGTCACCGTTGACCGCAAGCCAGTTACCCATCGCGCGGAGGCGATCCTGAAACTCCGGCTGAATCACACCGTCAGGTTGCGGGCCTACATTAAGAAGGAAATTTCCGCCGCGGCTGGCTACTTCCACTAAAGATCGAATGAGAACCTGCGCTGATTTGTACTCGCGGTCGTGCATGTTGTAAGCCCACGTATTGTTGATCGTCATGCAGGTTTCCCACAGCTGGAAATCTTCCGGCTTGGGAATCGTGGTCTTCAATTTCTGATTGACGGTCGTATCCACGGCGTTAAAGCGGACGTCTTTGGTCGGGATAGCGCCGGGAATGAATTGTTCGGGCGTCTGGTAATCCCCCTGAAGTCCAATTCGATCATTCACGAGCGTGGCGGGCTGCAATTTGCGAATCAGGTCGAGGAACCGAATGCCGCCGTACTTCTCCTGATGATGTAATCCATCGAACCAGATCAACGCCACGGGACCATAGCTCGTAAGAAGCTCGGTCAATTGCAACTGCATGTAATCTAAATAGAGGGGCCATTCAGGACGAGCAGGTTCACCGTTCCAGTTTTCTTTGGCCAGCTTCGACGTATCACGGAATGCCGGATGATGCATGTCTGGCGGTGAATAGTAGAACCCCAGCGGCATGTCTCGTTCTTTGCACGCGCCCGCCAACTGCTTCACGATGTCCTTGCCATAGGGCGTGTTCGTGATCTTGTAGTCCGTATAGGATGTGTCGAACATGCAGAAGCCGTCGTGATGTTTGGTCGTGAACACCATATACTGCTGGCCCGCAGCTCGCGCCAAATCGACAAATGCGTGCGGATCGAACTTGGTTGGGTTAAAACGCTTGGGAAGTTCCCGGTATTCCGCTTCGGTGATGCCGTTGGCAGTCGGCCGCATGATGGGCCATGAGGCCTCGACGCTCGCCAGCGAATAGGGTCCCCAGTGTATAAACATTCCGAACTTTGCGTTGCGATACCACGTTGTGCGTTCATCGCCAGACTCGAACGCCCATCCAAAACTGGGCATCAAGGGAAGCGACGATGCCGCAAACGCCATTCTTAGAAAGTTTCGGCGATCCTGCACGAAAGCGCTCATGTCTTTAGTCTCCAGTGTGGATTAGACTGTGTAAGCACTTCAGTCGAGGTGAAAAACCTCTTCCATTTCCGCCCACCATTCACCCGGTTTCCGCGTGGATAGCGGCTCCTGCATCGGCTCCATTAACGCCCACCATTCCTGAGTTTTAACGTGCGCAGCCATCTTCTTCATGTCGTTATTGAAGTCGCTGCCGTGGTACTCGAAATAGCCGAAGAGGATGCCATCTTTGAGGTAGATGGAGTAGTTCTTGATGTTGCATTCCAAGATTTTGATCAGTACCTCCGGCCAAACCGCGGCATGGTGACGCTTGTATTCCTCCTCGCTACCGGACCTAAGCTTGATCATCATCCCGAAACGCTGCATGGCCAATTTCCCTCGGGCCGAATCTGTCAGTAAAGCGCTTGCGACTAGCCGGCGAATTAAGTGCTTAAAAATTCCTTGACGTGAGCTTATACGCAAATATACTTCTCTCTGTCAACATCCTAGGTTCTTCTAAGCACTTAATCTATGCCGGCTCATTCTGCACTATGTCGAAACGGTTTGGTCAAGAACGATCTCGCTGATCGCCTTCGGACAGAGATCATAAAGGGCGCACTGCCCAGAGGCATGCGCATCGTGGAGGGCAAGTGGGCCCAAAAATTCGGCGTGGCGCAAGGATCGATCCGCGAAGCCATCAATATTTTGGCGTTGGAAGGATTTGTTAATAAAGAGTCTGGGCGAAGCGCGCGGGTCGTCCATCTGACCGAGAGGGATGTGGCTCAGCTCTACGAGCTCAGGGGAGCGCTGGAGGGATTGGCGGCCCGCTTGGCCGTACAAATGCGGCCGGATCTCTCGAAACTTCAGTCAACGGTGGACGGCATGCGACGCGCAGCGAGCGTAGGCAATTGTGAAGCGCTGCTTCGCTGCGACCTCGAATTTCACCTTAAACTCTGCGAACTTTCCGGCAACCCCTTCATCGTGGAGCAGAGTCGTCGGCTGCTCGTGCCGTTTTTTGCGTTCGTCCGCATGCGAGTCGCCGCCAGCGGACAAACAACTTCTCCGTGGGATAAGGATCTCGAAGCGCATCAGCGGATCATCGATCTTTTGCATGAGGCCGAAGGCGAGGTTGCAGAGCAATACGTGAAGAAAGCGATGGCACGCTTTGCCAAAACCGCTTACGACAACTGGGACAACCGTAGTTCTCATGTCGAGTAACCTCACCCGCGAAAGCATCGCACGAATTAGAAGCCGGGGCGGCGATGCCTGACGCTGCAATCCGCTCAATTTCGACCTACGACGCCAGATTTCCGCTGCCACCGGGCGCAGGAACAGATTCCGTCCATACAAATTCTGAATACGGCTTCGCTGTCACTTCGTTGGCAGGTGAAAACGGTTTTCGCGGTACCGGGATCGCTCTCACTCTCGGCAACGGCAACAAACTTGTGTGTGAAGCCATCGAGATGCTCGCCAAGCCTCTCGCTGGTATTGCCATCGAAGAGCTTATGTCGGATTTTGGACGAGTATCCAGAAAGCTGGCGGACGAGCCCTCGCTTAGGTGGCTCGGACCCCACAAGGGCGTGGTTCACCTGGCGCTCGCTTCCATTACGAATGCCTGTTTCGACTTTTGGGCCAAGAGTCGTTGCAAGCCCCTCTGGAAGCTACTCCTCGATCTGACCCCAGAAGAAGTCATACGTCTTTTGGATTTGAGTTATCTCGACGAAGTCCTGAGCGAGCAAGATGCTATCGAACTGCTCAGCAGCCAAATGGCAAGCCGCGGCAGCCGTATCTCCATTCTGCAAAGCGGCTATCCCGGATACGATACATCCGTCGGATGGATGGCCTACGACGATCAAAAAGTTCGCGATCTGACCGTCCGCGCCATCGATTCGGGCTTCAAGGCCTTCAAGCTGAAAGTGGGATCGGACGACGAGAGTCGGGATCTAAGGCGGGCCGCGGTGCTGCGCGAATGCGTCGGAGATTCCGGCAATCTCATGTTCGATGCTAACCAGCGTTGGAGCTTGCCGCTCGCAATCAGCATGTGCCGCAAGCTCGCCGTTTACCGTCCGTCATGGATCGAGGAACCCACGCATCCGGACGACGTTCATGCCCATGTTGTATTGGCACGGGAGATCGCGCCGGTGAAGATTGCAGCTGGCGAGCACATTCCCAATCGCGTGCTATTCAAGAACTTCCTCCAGTCCGCGGCTCTCCACTATGTACAGGCCGACTGCACCAGGCTGGCGGGAGTGAGCGAGTTTCTGACCGTCAGTCTACTCGCCAAGAAATTCTGTCTTCCCGTGGTTCCGCACGTTGGCGATATGGGCCAGTTGCACCAGCATCTGGTCTTGTTCAATCACATCGCGGTCGGACACGAGCTGCTGTTCCTGGAGCACATTCCGCACCTGAGGACTCACTTCGCGTTCCCAGCGGTGATCGCGGACGGCCGCTATAAAACGCCCCAGGAACCGGGTGCGTCCTGCGACTTGAATTTACTTGTGAGCGGAACTCGCTGATGAACCAGCCTGTCCTGTCGGGAGTTCTGCTCGTCATGATCGCTGGCCTCATGTCCGGCACCTGCATGCTCCCTTCGAAATTTGTGCGCGTTTGGAAATGGGAGAACGTTTGGCTTGTTTTCAGCGTGGTCTCGCTTGTCGCTCTCCCCTGGATGCTCGCCTTCACCTTCGTCCATCGTTTGTTCGAAACCTATCGAAGCTTGCCGTTTCACCAACTCGCCCTTCCGGCGTTCCTCGGCGCGGGCTGGGGAGTCGCGCAAATTCTGTTCGGCATTTCCGTGAAGCGCCTTGGACTAGGTATAGCCTATGCCATCATCGTCGGCCTTGGCGCCGTTCTCGGAACATTGGTTCCACTGTTTGTTCAGCAAAGCGCAGTCGCCCGGGAACATGCACTAAAGCTGATTGTCGTCGGCGTCTTAGTGATGTCGATCGGTATTTTCTTGACTGCATGGAGTGGTCAAGTCAAAGAACGTGAGGTCGCCGTTCATCAGAGTTCCTCGCATCAATCCTACGTTGCCGCCATCGCGATCGCGGTGCTCTGCGGCCTCCTGGCACCCATGCTTAACTACTCGTTCGCTTTCGGACAACATATTGCTACCGCGGCCGTAACGCTCGGAAACGAGCCTGCACACGCTGCCTATGCAGTTTGGCCTGTGGCGTTGGCGGGAGGTTTCATTCCCAATGCAGCGTATAGCGTGTGGCTGCTTGTGAAGAATCAAACTTGGGCTCTGTTCCCCTCCAGACTGCCAGACTTTTCGCAGTCTTCGCTGATGGGTGTCCTCTGGATGGGAGCGTTTGCGTTGTATGGGATGAGCGCCACTTTCCTTGGCGTTCTGGGGACGTCCGTCGGTTGGGGCTTGATGCAAATCTTCATGATCTTGACCGCGACCCTGGCAGGAGTATTAACGGGCGAGTGGCGGCAGGCATCGCGGCCGGCAAAACTCTTGTTGAGATCGGGAATCGCAAGTCTGGTCGTTGCGATTGTGCTGCTCGCGGTCAGCAGCCTGTGAGCCGATTTGCAAGGCTATATCGTTGATTAGAGAGCGCCATGAACCGTAGCAACCGTCAGCATATGCAAGCGCGCTTGCCGCGACTCTCCAATGTCCAGTATGCGTTTCGAGCTTTCCTCCTCTTCTCTCTCGGCTTGCTGACGCAGCCTTCGCTCCTCCCTGCCCAGCAGCAAATCTCTATTCCCGAGGAGATCGAATGGACATGGGAAGTCCGTCCCCAGCTGGCCGATTCCAAGCTGCCCAATGTCCTTCTTCTCGGCGACTCCATCACGCGCAGCTATTTTCCGCAAGTGACGAAGGATCTCAGCGGCATCGCGAATGTCTATCTCATGGCATCCTCCACCTCCGTCGGTGATCCGCGCCTTCCCCTCCAGATTGCTGAGTTTGCCGCCTTGCACCGTGTTTTCTTCGCGGTGGTCCACTTCAACAACGGCTTGCACGGTTGGGGTTACACGGAAAAGCAATTCAAGTCCGCCTTCCCGATTTTTCTCCAAGCGATTCGGACGCTCCCTGGTCACGCCAGCTTGATTTGGACAACGATCACGTCCGTGAAACCCGACGCGCCAAACGGCGCAACCAATCCCCGCATCGACGCGAGAAATGCTATTGCCCGAGCGTTCGTCGAGCCGGAGAAAATTCTCATCGACGACCTGCACGCCCTTATGTCTCAGCATTCCGACCTCTACGAAGATCCCTTCCATTTCAACAAGGCTGGCGCGGAGATCATGGGAGACCAGGCTGCAACCATTATCAGGAAAGTGCTCGAAGAGCCCCAACGCGCGCAAATTCGTCGGCACTAAGGATCACTCAGGGAAACTATCTCGCAGCAGCTTCCAACGAAGCATACGGAGATCCAGCCATGCCAAATCCTCCCGCGACGCAAACTATTGATGCGTTAATTGCAGCTGCGATCGAAACGGTCCGCCAGCCGCACCCGAAGCGAGTTCGTCCCATCATGGTCATCGGCGCTGGCGGCATCGTTCGCGCAGCACACCTGCCCGCCTATGAAAAAGCGGGGTTCCCCGTCATAGGCTTGATGGATCAAGATGCGGACAAAGCCGCCGTGCTCGCCGCCGAACGTCATATTTCACGCGCGTTCGGTTCAATTGCCGAAGCCGTTCGCTTCGCTCCCCCCGACGCCGTCTTCGATGTGGCAGTTCCCGCCTCTCAGCTTATCCACATCCTCCCGCGGCTTCCCAAGAACGCAACACTGCTCGTCCAGAAGCCCATGGGGGAGACCCTCAAGGAGGCTCGCACCATCCGCGACCTCTGCCGCGAGAAGAACTTCACTGCCGCCGTAAACTTTTCTCTGCGCTACTCTCCCAATAATCTCGCTGTGGCCGCACTCGTGAGCAGCGGTCTCCTCGGTGAAATCCATGACATCGAAGTCCAGACCAGCACGTACACTCCGTGGCATCTCTGGACCTTTCTCGCCACCGCCCCAAGGCTCGAAATCCTCTATCACAGCATTCACTACTTCGATCTTGTTCGTTCGTGGCTCGGTAATCCGCAGAGTGTCTATGCACGCACCGTAAAAAACCCGCACTCTGCCAATCTTGCCGCGACTAAGACCATCGCCATCCTCGACTATGGCAACTCGAAGCGCGTCTTCGTTGCCACGAATCACAATCACAACTTCGGCCCCGATCACCAGCATAGCTTCGTTCAATGGGAGGGACTCAACGGGGCAGCACGCATCACGATGGGTGTCAACCTTGATTATCCCAACGGAAAACCAGATACAGCCGAGTACGCCGAGCGTGGCTCCGATTTCCCGCGCTGGCGCTCCGTCCCGGTCAGCGGTAACAATTTCCCCGACGCTTTCATGGGAACGATGGGCGCTCTGCAGTGTTTTGCCGAAGGTTCGGTTTCTGTCTTGCCGTCGCACTTCGAAGACGCCTTTCAAACTATGGCCCTCGTCGAAGCGCTGTACTGCTCCAGTGAGAAACCTGGTGAAATTCTCCCGCTCGATAGCTGACATGCGAAATGATGACGGCACTAATCGTTGTAGTCGTGTTGGCGATTGTGTACTGCGTCCCGCAAGCCCTTATCGCCCAAACGGCGGACGCCCGACCAACTTCGGATCGCACCTGTGCAGCGCCGCAAGCTTCTGCTCGGGAACAAACTTGTCCCATTCCGTGACTAGCGCCCCTCGCTAACACTGGTCGCCGTTCTGAAATGAATCGTCACAATCTGCTGCTCGTCCCGCGCCCTAGGATTTTCTTGGACACCGAATTGTGATGAAAATGAATCAGAAATCACGAGGAGGTGTGTATGAGCAAGGAGAGAGAACCAGCTTCGGGAGCCACGGAGGGAGCCCGGAGGGCGAGGGGAGGGGGCTCCCGAAGAGCGGCGTGATGGCAGGGGTCGCTGGTCGGCGAAGCGCAAATTTGCAGCGGTGCTGCGGCTGCTGCGCGGGGAGGATCTTGAAACACTCTCGCGCGAGTTGGGCGTGACCGCCGCGACGCTCTCTGGTTGGCGGGATCAGTTTCTGGAGGGCGGCGCGGCAAACCTGAAGGCGCGGGAAGTCGATGTCGACAACGAAGAGACGCAGCGGCTGAAATCGCTGGTGGCCGATCTGAGCATGAGCAACGAGTTGCTGCGGGAAAAAATTCACCGCATGGAGGCCGGACGCCCTTTAGTCTGGCGGAGGCCGAAGCCATGAGCCGCGCCGCTTCGCCCTTCACGGGACGGCTTTACGGAGTGGTGCGTGTCACGCGCGAATGGGAGATGGCGCGTTCCAGTTTTTACTATCGGCGAGAAATTGCCGCACACCCCGACCGGGTTCTGCAGCGGCGGGGACCGAAGACAGCCTGGAGCGATGCAGCGTTGATCCGCGAAGTGCCGGCGGCCTCGCCGTTTTACGGCGAGGGCCATCGCAAAGTATGGGCGCGGCTGCGCTTCGAAGGAGTGCGCACGTCGAAGGCACGGGTGCTCCGGCTGATGCGCGAAGCGCAGTTGCTCGCGTCGTCACGCACGCTCCCGAAGCCCGCGAATCTGCACACTGGCACGATCATCACGGCGCGGCCCAACGAAGTCTGGGCCAGCGACCACACAATGACAGCTACTGTCGAGGAAGGCCAGGTGACCGTGTTCGTTGCAGTGGATCACTGCACCACGGAATGCGTGGGCCTGCACGCGGCCAAGAAAGCCACGCGCTTCGAGGCTCTGGAGCCGCTTCGGCAGGGAGTGCGCGATTACTGCGGCGGTTTCCGCGCCGGCGCGGCTGCGGGCATCCGTAACCGCCACGACCACGGCAGCCAGTACCTGAGCAACGACTATCAAGCTGAAATCGCCTTTCTGGGCATGGAGTCTTCCCCGTCGTTCGTGCGCCAGCCGGAATGCAACGGCTGCGTCGAACGGTTCATTCGCACGCTGAAAGAGCAGTTGCTATGGGTCAGGGTATTCCAGAACGTGGAGGAACTGCGGTGCGCGCTGGCGGACTTTCGTGAGCGCTACAACCAACGCTGGATCGTCCAGCGCTTGGGCTACCTCACGCCAGCCGGGGCGCGCCAGCAATTCCTTGCGCTTGGAGCCGTTGCATGAATAAACTAACTGCCGAGCGTAGAAATTCAACGCAAACCAGAATTGCCCAACATGAAACTTTCCTATTTCAGATGGCTAGTTGTTTCAGCAGCGTTGGGACTGCTGGCGCCCATCTGTTGGTTTTTGATCCAAGGGCTTATTGGTGGCAACACACAGCTAGAATGGAAAATAGGCTATCCGCTAGAGCGCGTCATACGAGTGATCTGGCCATCTTCGATTTGGCTCATGGCGACGGACGGCAGCGAAGGGACGCCCGGATCCTATCTAATCGTACTTATGTCCGTCGCCGCAAACATTGCTCTCTACGTCGTGCTTGGAAGCGGCGTGTGGTTACTCAAGCGCTTGGTAACGGCTCCAAAGGAGTAGGTGACTAGTCCAAAGAGAACTGCGGTGTCCATAAAATCTGATGCGCTACACAATCTGCTGCTCGCGACATCAATCGATACTCCGGCCCTCGGCGTAATTGGAATAGCAAATGAAATTTCGGCGAACAACCTGTGGTCAGAACAGAAAGCGGATAAACGTGAAGGCATGCAATCAAGTGGGTACTAGAAGCTTTCAGGCCGCAACTCGAATTGTTCAGATTGATGCGTAGTCCCAGCGAATTTTGCCGCTGTGGTCCCTATCCATGAACAGGTAGTGATTTTTCCTTTTTATTGCGTCCATTGCGGCGCGTGCGTCTGCCACTGTGCGCTGATCTGAATGCTTCAGCAAAATAGAAAGAGTTGGGAGTGCCTCATTGCGGAGCGAATAAGCTAGCAGGGCGGAACTGCATAGGAACGGTGTTGTGCGGCCACGATGCCCATACCAAACACGACTTCGTTCTCGCGGGAGAATTTCCCGACGTAACGCATGATAGAGGCTCGGCCAGCCGATTTACGGATTTGAGGAAAAGCCTCGGCGAGAAGAGGTAGTAAGTCGCCGCACATTGAATGCGCCATCTCCCAAGCTGCGTCAATTTCTGTTCGCCGCGATACGCTGAACGCCTTTACAACAAGTCCGGTAACCCGACTGATCAGGAGCTACGCCGAAGCATGGCAATAAGCTAGAATTTCTCCTGCGAGTAAACTTCGCGCAAGTGTTGCGCCGACCCATTGAGCCCGCAGCGCTTACCGGACAAATAGATTCCACACCGATTGAGTTCGACGGTGGCTTAGTGCCCCTTTAGTGCCCTTCAGAAATTTCGTAGCGCATTGAAAACAAAGGCAAAGCTGTCACAGGCAATGCGGATCGAAAGTACTACTTTATTGGAAACAAAGGAGTTTTGCGACGCGGCCAGGCCTTCTAAAGTATTGAAAGGGAGGGAATTCTTAGTGCTCCCTATTGCCCCTAAGAAATTCTCATTTTTCGAGCGATTCCCACAAGAGATGTATCAATCACAGGGACTAGATGACGAATGTAAACTTTCGCTTTGTCGGAACCGAACCTCTTCACCTTTAGACACATCTATAGTTCGCCGGCTTTGACTCACCTCAGCCGGCATTACTCTCCAAGCCGTGAAACATTGGTCCATGCGGGGTGGCCGCTTGAGCCCAGTACGAAAGAGATCATGATCATTGCGAGGGCGCTGTCCAGGGTCAAGGCGATTAGACCGCATATTGAACCTGATCGGGCTTGAAGCGGATTTGTTAGAATAAATGTTCTAGTCTCTTTTCGGATTAACTATCGTTCTATGGCCAAAAAAAAGATAAGGAAGAAGCGATTCTGGACGCGATGCTTAATTTGGTGGGCGAGAGTGGCTTTCACAATGCGCCCATGTCCCTGCTTGCGAACCGCTCCGGTGCGGGTGGCGACGTCATCTTTTATTACCGTTGTTATGCTATTAGCAGATCACTCTGATTGCTCTCCGAGAGATGAACCCTATGAGACGCAGCAAGCCAACAAGAAGACCTGTTCGCGTATTAACGACGAGATGGTTCTCGAGGAAGAATCCCGCGACCGGGACTCGGGTTTTATTCGTGCCAGTAGTTCTCTCGCTAGTCTTTGGCCTTGCCACCTCCACTGTCGGCACGTCAGCGTCTGCCCAATCTGCGGTCCTCAGTGACCGGAAGCATGACACGCGTGGCCAGCAAATTAGGCCGGGTGAATCCGTCCATGCAGATGTAGATTTGGCGCTCGTTAACGTCTCCGTCACTGACGCACACGACCGCCCGGTCACATC
>WNFR01001117.1_pt1 | contig 27803 bp, 24 predicted proteins | sample 5400221 | NCBI WGS metagenome assembly WNFR01 (sample SAMN13153357, study PRJNA577476) | soil metagenome | isolation source: 40 cm soil under Madrone tree | place: USA:California | collected 2016-06-14
CAAACGAAAACTCTCGGCTCGCGCCCCGGGTCGCTCGCTGCCCATGCAGATGCGTCAAGCCCTGCTGCTCGGATTGAGTTTCAATATGTATCGGTTGAAACATCGCCGCCTTTTCCTGAGGATGTCAACAGAGCCAGATAACTTCTAGTAAAGATTGGTAGATCTCGCCCAAAGAACCATCTTGATCGAGAGAGAGCACTCCCACAGAGCGAACCATGGGGAGGTTTGAACGACCGGTTCTCGGAACGCTGGCGACTCTGCCCCCCACTCAAATAACACTTAAGAACAGCCGGGTACCTGCAACCCTCACTTGCGTCCTGCTAGGATAACGCCTCAAGAGGTGTGCCCATGCACAGTCCCGATGAGCTGCTTCGGCTCGCCATGTCAAACACTATTTCTCCCGATGAATTTGAAAAAGAGCTGTGGTCATTGTCGACAGGGCATAGTCGCCGTGGCCGAAAGTACAACGCGGGAGAAGTGAGAATATACAGAACGAGAATCTGGCGCGCCCCAGAACGGCCAAGGTCCACCACTGATTTCTCGTACCCTCCAAAATCTGTTACGCCTCTTGGTCGTGCGAATTTTGAAGGAGAACCTATTTTTTACGCATCCGCCGCGCTTCCGCCATCTTTCGTGGAATGTCGGCTCATGACCGGGGATCATGTTGTTTGCTCTGAGTGGCGAACTACAGCCGAACTTGTGCTGCAGGAGGTTGGACTGTCCGACGGTTGGAAATTGTCGGATACTGAGCGCATTTACCATGAGATTTTTACGGCTATCGACCCAGCAATGTACAAGTATTCTGCATGCGTGGCCCGCCACCTAGTGTCTGGCCCCCAAATCTCGGGTCTTCTTTATCCCTCCATGGCAGCACAGAACGCCAGTCATAACCTAGCGTTGAAGACTGAGTTTGTGGATTCTGGATTGCGTTTTGTGAATGCATCCCTCTATCACGTGAAGAGCGCCTCGGCGGCTTTTCAGTATGAAGTCGAGGAGATGGATTTCGCCTTGCCAAATGCTGATGGCAGTCTGAATTGGAAAGGCAGAAAGAGGCAATGGGTTCTCCGAAGTCAGGGAGATAGTCTGAAGATGGTTTCGACTGGCTGGTCATGGGATGCTTATGACCCTGCGGGGGTCTTGGTTGACCCTGAATGAAGAAGCGATTAGTTACGGTAGTGGTATTTGTTCGATCCCACCGCCCGTACCGATCGTATTTCTGGTTGCTCGGGACTTAGAAAAAACGCGCGCGGGGCAATAGGGGCAGATTGGGTCGATGAGCCGGTTTTTATGTTTGCTTGCAGCGGTACGAGTGTTGCGACGACATGCGCATCAATACTGTTGGAGTTCGGAAATTGCTCTTTGAATTTCTTCGTTGCCCGCGTCTTTGTAGGTGTCGCTTAGCGCTTTGGTTAGAATCGTCTTGACCACTGTTGAACTAGACTTTTGACGAACACGGGCCGCGATCGCATAGTCGCCGTAGGAAGTGATTTCTTCAGGAAAGCCCGCTTCTCCCCGGCGAACTTCTCGAGTTGGATCGTAGTAGGACTCGTGAAGTTGATAGGTTACGGCGTGGGTGTCCTCGGGGACGCCTACAACGGAAAGAACGAGTTTGTAATGATTCTTGTCGCCCCGTGTAATGCATATAGGTTTGCCGTTCGCATCCAACTTGAACTCAACATGAATTTTCGGAATGTCCATTCGACCTCCTTACCGCTGATCCACAGCTGGAGCTGGACTCCAAGTCGTTTGGAACCTCTTAAGCAATTCGTTTATCATTTTGGTTGTGGGCGGCTCAGTATTGGACGCAATTCCGGCCCAGGGCCATGCATCTTCTGCGATGTTTCTATCCACAAGTGAAGTTATTTCTGCCTCTATTTTGAGCAAACCGGGCATCGGATCTGGTTTGGCCAGCTCAGAATGCATTCGGGCACCAAGGACTCGAAATTGGCGACGACAACTCTTTGCGAGTTGTGAGCGCTTGGCGCCGTCTGATTGCACCACGAATGTTTTCAAAGCGATCCAAATCAGCGCCAAAACAATCGTGAGCCAAGGCAACCATCCCGGTAGAGACCTCGCGGCTTCTACCAAACTGCCCTTGGCTGACGAATCATTTGATGGCTGATTGAAAAATCTCAAAACTTGGGGAGCGATCCCCAATCCTGCCAGCCCGATAAGCATCTCATGAGAATACGCATAAACTCCGTGTGCCAGATAAGACGGATGCCACTTTAGTCTGTTCGCCGAGATGATGTACGGCACAATTGTCTGCCTGAGTTTGGATTCTACCGGGTGCACGAGACCCTCCCCAACTTTGTTGCCGGTAAGGATACGGCTAGCAAACCGGAATCATCCTTTTTACTTTAAATACGGTACCGATCTTATATCCATCCCCCTGTTCGCGTACAGTACGAAACAATTTTCGTACGGATCGCCCGCAACGGCCATCTCGCCTCCCAGGATTGCGTTTGGGCGTTAGCCGCGCTCCAAATCGTGGTCAAGATCACTAGGAAAAATAAGCGACGCTCGAGCGGGCTAGCCACAGAAACCACCTCGGAGATATTGCCGGTTACACTGACATAGAGATGTGACAGCCATCCACCTTGTCCTTATCAATCGAATCCGCCTGACCATCTTCCGCCGTCGTTCCTCTGTTTCTTATCATTCGTACGTCCGTTGCCTTTCGTTTGCTCATGGCAACTTCTGCGTCACTTGGGTGGAGAGTGTCTTGCTCGGAGAAGCCGCCTGCCAAGTGAATCGGAGTATCGCAGCGTGTTGGAAAAGTCGATGACGGCGGGTTTCATCCACAGACAACATCCAAGGCCCTAATTGTTGTGGGGCGCTAGGCCCCAGAACCAACTTGCGGGGTAGCTGATCTACGAGGGAGGTATTGGACGAGCACACCTCCTTGGTAAACGACAAATCGACATTTTCCTTACTGACATTTCCCACGTCGAATGACATCGCGCAAAACGCCGGCTTCTTGTCCTCTCCAAACCATTGCAGCATGACCGAGTGCACAGAGTTGGGTGAAGCATTAATGACCATTGTCCGACCCTGATTGGTCGCAATACTGTGAATAGAGTTTTGGCTTTGCTGCAAGGTGGCGAGATTGGATTGAGGATCTGTCTTCGAGGCTTGGAAGTCGCCTCCGAGTGTCTCAAGACTCTTGTTCAAAGCCCCAAGATCGGCTTCGATTTTATCCAACGGCCGGCCGGGCATATCCGGTGCAAGGCTCTCCTTTAGAAACGCACCTTTTGGTGTCGCGGGTCTGTCCGAAATTGACGCCCCTTCCGAGGTAGATTGGGGCTTTGCGGGACTGTCCAATTCGGTCACTGAAACCTTTAAACCCGAGTTCGGATCCCAGAGCCCCTTGGGCAACAGGGGTAGGTCTATGGCGGGAATGAGATGAACAGGTAGCCCCTGTGGCTTTGTGGCAGGGGCAGCGGGATTTCCCAATCCTTCGGAGGGATACTGGATTTGCGGCGTAATCCTCAGGGGAGCGCTAAGGGTTGGATGCAAGGTCATAGACAATTGATCGGGTTTTACGATTGGCTTGATGGAGGCGATCAGATCCTTGTCGTCCGCGATTACCTTCAGATGGAACACCGCATCGCCTTGCGCTTTGGGCGTTAATTCAACAGGTATTTCATACTTGGATTGAAACGGCTTTAGCAAAGGCTGGAGCGTATTCTCATAGAAACGGCTGTTCCCGGGAATTTTAGTCGGAGCCCAAATTGCCAGCAGCACGGCCGCGAAGCTCGTCAACGCTCCCGTCGTGCGCCTTGCTGCCGGATGGTGTGGCGAAACGAGCTTTTCGAAGAGCGAACGCAGTCGATCGAAAAAAAATTCATATCCCCGGCTCCAAAGATCAGACCAGCGGCGTTCCTGAACCACCTCCTCCAGTACCAGCGTTCTCCATTGAGGGTCCCTGGCGATAAGCTCGACGAACCTACTTTCCACAAGTCTTTCACTCACCGGTATAGACGGTGGAGACGCCATCTCATCTCGCGCCTGGCCCCAAGTTGCGGCGAACAATTCGTTTAACTCGCTGGCCACTTTAGGATTGTATTTATCGGCATCATGAACGTGAAATCGCCGTGCCAACCGGTAGATCACACGATGGCGAATGGGTCGCATGGAGGCGTCGATCGCCTCACTGCAGGCCGCCTGAAAAACGATGGAGTGTGAGGAAGGGGGAACGTAAGTCATAATTATGTCTTTCTCAGCGGCGGACGCACGTGTTCAATGCCTGGCCGCAGCATGCTTCGACCTAACTTAGCCCACTTATAGAGAACGAAAACTGGGCTAATTTCCCTCCTGGTTGGCCGCCTCTCGAATCCCATGAGGGTTATGCAACGCTTGTCAGAAGATTTGCCGCCATTCCGGAGACGTACCAACGATCCGAACAATACGGCCTTAGTGCGCACTACATATTCGATTTCTAGACAGAGCACTGCCATTTGAAATCGGAATCTAACCATAGATGAGGGCCGCGAACACCGGTCCCACGTCGGGACAGAGAGTTGCACTGCACTCCTCTAGAACTGAGACCTGTCGGGCGTGGGATAGGCTATTTTTCGCATATTTGAGGAGGAGTGGGTCTGGTTGGGGGCACGGAGGGGACGCTCAGAAATTATGCAGGCGACCCACTCAAACTCTCAGGAAGTACGGAATTTTCGGCTACTGCTTCTTCTCCTTGTACTCTCCAAGCCGCTCTAGGTAATGTCTGCCCCGCTCTGTCAGCTCGACAAAATCTTTCAAGTCCAAGGTGCGCTTGCCTGAGATTTCGCTGATCGTGTGGTCTCTTCGATTTCGAATCAATCCCAGCGTCCGAAGCTTCCGCAGTTCGGCGCATACAGCCTCGTTGCCCTGGTACTGCGTTGTACCTTTCTCGAGATTCCTGAGATGTTCGAGTTCACTCGGTTGGAGCAGAAGCGTCAGCACAAAACGAACGTCGTCCAGTTCATCCCGCTGTTTTTGCTGATCCTGTTGGAGTTTCTCTAACCAATCCAGCTCCAATCCTCCGAACTTAAGGTGCGTGAGTCGATCTAGCAATTGAGGTCGCAGCAAAATGCTCACGACTCCGGCAGCCACTACGATAACGCTGATATCTGCTGCGTTGAGTTTCTGCTGCGTTGGAATCCTGCCAAGAAGAACAGCGATAATGTATGTGCAGGTTGCCAGGACAACAACGATAGCGACTGTACGGCGTAGCGCATCTGCGCTCTCAGCCATTTTCTCCGGTTTGGGCTGCGTCTCTGCTTCCATAGTTGGTCTTTGAACCACGGACGTTGCGAACATCCGATTGAGTTATCGCCTTCTCGCGCTTCCTGTCGCCCATACTAACATGTCGAAACTCGACAGACTGCGAACCGGCAAAGTTTCGCCTGCTGGACAGAGCACTGCGAGAGTACACCTTCTTACATGGTCCCAGACCCTCGGCGAAGACTTGCCCACGACCCGCGCCTTCTGGGCGTCGTTGGGCTGTGTCCCAGAGTTTCTCATCAGCCAAACGACCCTTCTTCAGTATCGTGGTTGGGAATTCGACTTTGTCACCACCCGCACTCATTCATCTGCGTTTGGCTTTCTTCTTCCTAGCGCCTCGATTCTGTTCTCTGAAAGCCTCTTGGACCAAACTGGCGGCATCGTTTCCGGTGTCGATCGCCCCGTCCATGAAGCCCTGCTCCTCTGCAAGGTGTTCACCTGCGAAATAGACGCGATCATGGTTCACCCGCAGCACCTGACGCACGGGAAACCACTGACCAGGACGATAAAATGCGTACGCTCCCTGCGTATACTTATCTTCCTGCCAGGCATACCTTTCTATGGCTATAGGCGACGTGTCCTCGCCGGGAAAAAGTCTGGCCAGATCTGCAGCAATCAGAGCGCGCAAGTCTTCCGTGCCGCGTGACGCTAGGTCATCGGCCTTGTCCCCAATCGCGTAACTGCAGAGGATCCCTTCCGCGTCAGCGCTAAGTTGTCCAAGCGACGCGGCAAAGATGAAATCCGACGTTCCATCCGTGAAACACGAGAACTTCTTACCCATGCGTTTCTCCCAGAAACGGGTCTTGAACAGCAAAACGGTCTTCATGATTCGTGCGTATTGCAGACTTCTGGCAGCCAGGCACTTTTCTTCTGGGAGTACCGGATGCCATTTGATCAAATTAAGGACGCGGGCGGGCACGGTACAGATGCAGTATCGGGCTTTGAAGCGGTAACTTTTCGTGGGCAGCTTCTTCCGGGCAGCCTTGCCTTTCGGTTGTGGCGGCGAAAATTGCCGAGTCCTAACATCCTCAGCGTCAACGACAATCATATCGTTCGCCTGTCTAATCCACTTGACTTCCATACTCGTGCAGATGGAAGCGAGCCCGATGCGCTCCGCCAGGGCGTTCACCAGGCGACTATTACCGCCCCTTATGCGTAAGTCCATTTCGTCCGTCCGATTGCTTCCTGAACCATAATATTCAGAACCAGCAGAGAAAGCCCCAGCCTGGCGTATGGATTCGCCAAAATCTGTGCTGTCCATGAGGTCTCTCCGCAACAGGTCCTTCTCCGAGAACTCCAGACCGTGCAAAAAGGTCCACCAGTCCTGGGAGTCAAACTCTTTCTTCGGCTTCAGGTGTTTTTTCGTGTCGGGGAGGTCCACAATTTGTGTCACTGCGGCCTTCAATTTCTTCTTGAGCTTCTTTTCAAAAGGCCAAGCTCCGGCTTTAAACCGCGTTCCGACATTCCCGTGCTCGGCGAATAAGAAATCAAACCTGTGTGGAATCAGATCCAAACTAAACTTATTGCAAAGTTTCTGGACTTCCTTATGATCTTTTCCGACCCATTCTCCTCCCAGTTCGCAATACAAATCGGGATTCTCATGGAAATGAAACGTGAAAACGCGGCCGCCGATGCGGTCCCGTGCCTCAAGTACGGTGATTTCCCAACCTTTCTTCCTGAGTTTATAGGCTGCGCTAAGGCCCGCAAGGCCAGCCCCGATGACCACACAACTTTTCGCAATGATGTCTTTGCTACTCTGATTTTTGGGGGACACATGCACCTCGCGACCTCTATCATTCCCGCACCATAGCTGTGCTGGTCACACCATCTTCTGTTCTGCGTGGTTCGTCCAATCCTCAAGGAAGAGCTTTTCGTAGTAGGCCGCAGCTGTGGCGTTGTCGATGATAACCCCGGCGTCGCGATTGCTCAGGACTCCTTCGCCGGACCAGTTCATGCTGGAAACGACGGCCACCTTGTGATCGAAGACGAATCCCTTGTTATGAAGATTGTTTTGGATTTTCACATTGTCGAGTTTTATGCCCGCGGCCTGTAGGGCATCGAGCCCGCCCTTCATGGTCTGGAATTCACTCAGGATGATTCTTACGTCCAACCCCTTGTTGATTTTGGCCGCGACCGCGTCGATCAACTCCGTGAATTTCGCTTTCGCGGGATCGCTGGACGGATGAATGTATTGAAGTTGGATGTACAGTGATGTATTCACGGAGTTTATGAGATTGAGAATCGCCGGCTGATAAATGCCGGCATCTGGCGTCAGGAGCGGCGTGATCGTAACGTGCTCGTTGATGTTCGCGGGCGCAACGAAGTTAAAGTTTCCGGTTACAGAACGCGGCGAAAGGGCCTTCGGTTGTGGTGATTTTGGCTGGAGGTTCGCAGCGTGCAGCGTGGCCACCTGGAAGTCATTCTCCAAATAGGCCTCGAAAGTCTTGGCGAGGTCGGCGGACTGAATGATAATGTGCCAGTCGCGGTCGCTTTGTGCCGCGGTTTTTTGGTCGCCGGGTTGTGGATTCGTCGTTGGATTGATTTCCGGCTGGTTGGAGTTGTTCAGGTTTCCACTGGAAAGCCATACCGTATCGCTGTCGCGCACCATCACTTTAATGTGATACGCAGTGGGAAAAATCCAACTGTCCGCCTCAGGGCTCGACCTTACAAGCGCCCAAGCCGATGAGAACTTTGCGGCAAACTTGCCTTCCAAAGCTTGCACAGTCTGGGGATCGACCTGGTCCGCCGTGGGATTTCGCGGGGGATCGTCCAAAGTCATCTGAACGGGTTTGCCGCTGAGTGAAGTCTCGAAGAGGTTGAGCACGTGCGCGGATGTAAAGTCGTACATGCTCACTTTGAGTTGTCTTTTGGTGCCGGAGATGAACTTTTGTAGCTCGGTCCATCCGGCATCCGGGCTCGCATGGCAGATAAGGGGAATGGTGCCAGTTACGGGCGTCAACGGTGCGGCAGGTGCGCTGTATTGAACGGGTATTTTTGTCTGATGAGAAGCCGCGACCTTGGGGGCGATTGGCGCAATAGCCATAACAGTTTTGGCGGTTGGATCGAACTCCGGCAGAAGGCTGGTTCCGCGGAATTCGGCGCGGTGATCAGCGAGCCGAGAGAAGCGCTCAGGATCCTCGTGGCTGAACTGTTCAAGTTCCGTCGCTGGACGCACGTCCACCGACGTCCCCTCAATCTTAGCGGGAAGCTTGGGCTTCTTCTTCGTCTTCCTCGATGTGACCGCGACAATTGCTTCTTCCTTCGTGAGCCAATTCTTTTTGGTGCAAAATCCAGGTCTGACAAACAGGACCCCCGGCTTGTGGAACTTTTTGATGTTGCGCTTGATTTTAGGAATTATGTGATCGAGTGAGTTCATATGTTCCGCCTAAGTTTGAAAGTTTCCGGAAATCTCCTGTAGGTGCCTGCAAGCGTTTTTCGCGGCGTCGGGCAGGGCGAGTGGAAGAAGGTCTCCTGCAAGCGCCCCGAGCTCTCGAAGCCGTTCCCGGCAGAGCACCAGCGCATTATCGGCGTCCGGCGGCAACATGACATGGCGTGTAAGGCCGAAGCCTGGTCCCGCCGTTTGGCCGGGATATCTGCTTCCGGCGGGCATGAGCATGAGCCCCTCTCCCAAAGGCAGAAGCACTCGGGGCATCAGGTCGATGGCTGTCGCGCAAAAATTCTTCAACTGCTGCTCCACGCCTTCAGCGTCGAATTCGAAGCTCCATGCCAGCATGCGGATCATCAGGCTGTAAGTGGAATCAAAGAGGCCGGCTGCCTTTACAGCGAGAGGCTCTTCAATCGGGTTTGCGTTTGCCCCGTAGGCACGCTCCGCACCAGCCGATGGATTGCTGATCGCTGGCCTGGCTGGCGAGAATCCCGAGCCCTGCTTCCTGGAATCGAGGAGTTCGCCAAGGATCCCCACGAAGGCGCCGAAGTGAGAATCGTCGCGATCGTGTTGTGTGCCCTCTCCTTGGTGTGTGATCTCCTCGATTGCTTTGATCGCCGAGGCACGATCGACGACCGGAACGAGGTCCGGAAAATGCACGAAATCTTTCGTCATCTGCCGGGTTGGCTTGCCAATAAAAAGTTCCTTCTCGTCGACGCTACGGAAGCCTGATTCAATCAGCCGGTACAACTCTCCCACCGAAGAAAAATCAATGTCCTCGCCGTCGCTGGCCGCTGCATTCAGCAGGCTGTGCACATCCCGCCCCTGCGCGGCCGCCTGCGGATGCTCATAAAGGATGAATCGCCGGAGGCTCCGCGGACCGAACGGCTCAAGCGCGATAGGCACCCGGATCGGGTAGTATTTCGGCCCTTGCGGAAAATTCGGACGGAAATAATAGGGCGTTCCGCCGATCGCCGTGGTCAGATTCCACACCAGGGCCAGATGCAGCATTTCCTGTGAGGCGATGAAATACAGTTGAGCCGCCCATCGCCGCACCTTCTGCTGCTGCTCCCACGTCATCCCGCCTTCGGAGATATCCCGCTTCAACGAAAATCCGGCGTAGAGATAGGAACACGCGATTCCGTGTTCCAGCTCCGACGCTTCGCACAGCAGCTTAAGCAGATCGGAGCGTGTCCGAATTGCCACCGGTACGCTCATGTTTTTCTCTGCGCCTGCGCGCCAAGCTGCTTCCCGATGTCTTGTGCCGCCCGTAAGGCAAGCGCTGCAATGGTCAACGTTGGATTCGGACTTCCTACCGTCGGGAAAACGGAAGATCCCACGATGAAGAGATTCTTGTGATCGTGTGTGCGGCCCTGCGAGTCGACCACCGAGGACTTGGGATCATTTCCCATGCGACAGGTTCCCATTATGTGGCCTGCGCCGTCGTACGCTCTCGGGTCTCCCAAATCGATCTCGGTTGCCTCGATCCGTTTGAAGATGTCCCCCATGGCTCTGTTTGCCTGCGCGAGCCCTCGGTAGCTGTACTCAGGTGGTGCAAACGTAATTTTGGGACGCGGGATTTGCAGCGCATCTTTCATCGTCGAAAGTTCTACGCGGTTGTTCGCGTCGGGTGCCACTTCCACCGAGCAACTCAGACGGACCTGTCGCGTGACGCGTTCAAACACGGCGGACTGCAGGTCCGCGCCGATCAGCCTCTTGTTCATCACCGAGTCGATAATCTCGGCGTAGGGCGCGCTTTTCCTCGACCAGCCGTCATTGTTTAATGAAATCCGAAAACCAGCGCTGTGCTTGCGGAATTCCCCGTCACGGAACGACTCGATTCCTGACGTCGATGGCGGGCCCCGGAATGGGAACAACTTTTCAGGTGCAAGACCGAACGTGCTCTTGGACAAATGATCCATCAGATTTCGCCCGACCTGGTCGCTCGAATTCGCCAGCTGTGACAGGAGCAATAGCTTCGGAGTCTCGATCGCATGGGCCGCAACCACCACGATCTCCGCGATCACGATCTTCTCGTCGCCCTCGTACGTTTTGTATCGGACCGTGTGTACCGATCCGTTGGAGTCCTTATCTAACCTTATTACGACGCATTGTTCCCACAGGTCCGCGCCCGCAGCTTTAGCCTTCGCCACGTGTACCGATCCATCGTACTTCGCACCTATGGGACAGAGCGGAACGCAGATGGAGTTACCCGCGCATGGCGGCCTTCCGTCGTACAATCTGGAATTCCGCGCCGACGGCGTACTGCGAACTCGATACGTGATGCCATCAAAATCTTGATCGTTGATTCGCGCGGCGATCCAGTTGTCCAAATAGCTGGGCCAAATCATGCTCATAGGAAACGGTCTACTTCGCGGCGAGCGGAAAAGGTCCTTCCATTGTTCGTCTGAACCCGCCACGCCCATTTCACTTTCAGCTTCGCAATACCAAGGTTCCAGATCATCGTAGGTAATCGGCCAGTCCACGAGACCCGCGGGGAAGTCAGCTCCTCCCCCGTACTCCGTTCTCATTTGGAAATCGGCGTGCAACATCCGCGGTGTGTGCCCGAGCCAGTGCCAAGTCGATCCGCCAGTTCTGCGTTCGTAAGTACTCTTGTACGGAGTCTTCGTGCCGTCAGGCTGCTCGTAGTAATCGGTCGGATTGTCTGGGCTCGGCGCCTTGGAGTCCGTCTCCGCCTGAACGTAGGGACTATGTGGATCCTTTATGGAGGCCGTAGCGTACGCCCCGACCAACTCAGCGCGGGTAGGATTTCGGCTTCCGGCTTCCAAGATCAGCACGCTGGCCCCGGCCTGGGCCAGCTTGTACGCCACCATGCCGCCCGCAATACCGGCACCCACGACGACGACGTCGAAGTCAAGCGCCGTCATGGCTTCTCCAGAGGTTCGTTCTCGGGACGGTAACGCCAGTGGCCGAAATAACCACCAGAAAGTCCCGGCGGGTGGGCGCCGATTAGCGACCAGGCGAGCCCGCTGAAATATTCTTCCTGGTCGCCGTACCGCAGATTGATCAAAGTTCCGCTCTTTTGCCACATGGCGGAAGTGAGCCAGAGGAGAATGATTTGCGAAATAGCAGGCCGGAGGGCATCCTCGGTGAGGATTTTGCTCTTCACCTCCTCCACGACGTTCGCGCCCGCGTCCTGTTTCAGGGGGTGAAACCTCGACAGAATTTCCTCCAACTGTGGCCCAAAGGGGCTACTCATCAATCGGTTGAGATACTTGCGGCCGAGCTCCGCCTTAAGGTCGTTTATCCCTACAAGAATTCGCGATAGATCGATGAAGTCTTCCAGCATGAGTGTAATCCAGAGTTGTCGCCGCAGCTCGTTTGGTTGCGCACATTTGGCGTAACCTGACTACTAGCGGCTAACGTCCCAGTGCGAAATTCACAAATTCTTTCAGCCCGAATGTCTTGCCGTCGCCAATCGTCGGCTTCCATCTCGGGTCTTGACCGAAGAAGGAGTGGCTGTCATCGGTAAACAGCCCTGCGAAGGTCTCTGCGACTATCCGTCCGCCTACGGGCCCAAGGAGCTTGGACTTCACTTCCGCATGGCCCACCACCGTGTGGTGAAGCGTCTCGGCCAGACAATAAGTCCACAAAGGGCAATTATCCTTGAAGGCTGTTATCGGGTTGTTCTTGTCGTCCCTCAGGTCGTTGATATTAGTGGCGATATTAGTGGCGTCGATTTTGTCTTGAAACTTGCCTATCAGAATTTCCTTCAGGGGTTCCACGCCCATGGCTTTCGCAACGGCCTGGCCGTTCGGAAGTTGTAGTCTCCATCCCCGCAGGAGATTCCGTTCCGCCAGCGAAGGGATAATTTTATCAGCCACATCCGGCGGGAGTTTCCCGAGCGGAAATACGATTGAAGTATCGATGCGGTAAGCGAGTTGAAGTCTTTTTTTGTTCTCGGCCAACTGTTGATCGGAAGGAGCTTTGCCAGTTGAATTTCCTTTACTGTCCGCCAACTTGCCGTCATCAGCGAGCATTGCTCCGTTCGGACGCGGATCGATGTCAATGAAGCGCGCCCAATCAAGCGCCCAGTCATCGGCCGGCGCCATGAATCCTCGCAGGCTATGCGGCCTTTCCGGTGGCCCATCTTCACCGAAAATCGGGAGCAATGTGTTTCCGTCGTTGAGTCGATACCCTGGCCGCACCATAGAATGCCCGAAGCGATATGCAGCAACAGAAAACTCGAGAGGCATGAATGCTTCATTCTTGCTGTGGTAGAAGTCGAGGACCGGCGGATTTTCTGCAATCGATTTGCCGGAGGCAAGATGCGGAAAGACGGAGTGCAAGGTTTTGGGGTTAACTAGCTTCACGAGAAAATCGTTGATCAGCATCCACTGGTAGTGGAAACGGAGGGTACGTTGGGCTTCCGCGAAACTCAGGCCCTGGTCGATGAGCCGGTTGTGAAACCGGAGAAACAATCCGTGTAACTGACTGACGAGGGCATTCTCGTCGTTCCGTGGATCGCCGATGATCGCTCGTGCCGGTTCCTTCGGCGCCACGTTTGCGCTATTGCGTGCCAGGTCTATTGCTTCCGAAGTAGTAGGCCAGCCCCCGGTCAGTTTCTTTCCTAAGAGCAGCTTAGCTTTGTCGGATCCATTCGAAAAGTCATACAGATAGGGTTGATCGTCCGGACCTCGGCCATACACATTGTCAAGATCAAATCTCGGCGTCCGGTAGTCCACTAAGCCATCAGGATCGTTCTGCTGTTGAAGGCTGCTCGCAGGATCAAACGTCAAATCGTGATCCACAAACTGACCAAGATACGTGTACAGCGCAGGAATGCCGCTTTCCTCCGGATCCGGCCCATCTTTCGGCTTGTCATCCGTACCGACCATGGCCTTACCCAATATCTTGAGATTGTCTTGGGTTTCCCTATCTGTCTTGCCAAAATTGGCCGCTGGCAATGCGCGAAAGATCCGTCCGAATGCCCCGCCGAATAACACAGAGCTTCGCGACAAATTCAAGCCGCGTACGCCTTGACCATGGGGAGTTAAATTCTTTGGTTTCATAGGTCCCTCGTTGAATCAAGTTTTAGAAGGTGTTCCCCGGATCGCCCAGCAAAGTGCACAAGTACGATTCAAGAGTCTGCTTTTTTCATAGAATCCAATGGGTCAAAGATAGAAAAATGTTGTGCGCCAACCGCTCGCATTGACCACTCCAAAGCGGACCAGCAGAGACCCTTCGCTCGGATGACCAAAAGCTTTGGATTTTTAGATCCCTCTGTCATAGGACTCCTTGTTGCTGGAATTCCTCTAATTAGGCGGGGCTAAGAACACGTGAGTGGTTCAAAGTCTGCAGGAGATTTCACTGTGGCTCCATTGCCCGCCCTCCGCTATGGGGTCGTGGTGCTTTAGCTAGAAGAACGACTCGGGAAGGAAAATCCCTTTCAAAAAAATCGCCAAGCGAGCGAGCGGACCTGCTGTGACCTCAGAAAGGGAATCCAATGCAACTCTCGTTTTTATGAGGGAAGAGTCGCCTGCACGAAGACGAGAATCGTCAGTGGGCCACTAACGCGCGATTACTGGGTCGAGTGCTGCAGGTGTACGGAGCGATTGATCGGCTAGGGCAGGGGAACCACAATTAGTGCGCCTCCGATTGCAATCTTTCGGCATATCGAGGAGATTTGAATTTGTTTTAGAAACATTCAGGATGTCAGTGATCCCATTTGGAAGGCCTTTCGAACGGAAGATTGAGCCCCCAAACGCAGAGGATGAATTACCAAACTTTCGGTTGCAACTCGGAGGAGGTTGTAGGGAAGGACACGATCGCAATTGTCAGCGCGGGACTACTCGGTAGTGAAACGCGGCCTTTGCTGTATTAGAGGAATGCCGAATCTCGAAATCAAGACTCTTTGTTCGGCGCATTGACTGGCAGGCTGCCTTCTCACCATTAAATGAGTTCTGAGCGTGAGAAGTACCACAGTTCGCATTCGCATGGAGCACCCCATTGGATGATCTCGATTCAATTGAACAAAAAGCTCTGGAACTAGCCAGCCACTCGAACGATCCCGATTCTATGCTTAAGGCAGTGCAGATTCTCAATATTGTTGCGGACCAAAGGCAAAAGACCGCTGATTTTGAGCAGGCCTCCCTTGAGCACAAAAAAGCTGGCCGAGCGCTTGAAATAACACAGATCTGGGCAAAAATCCTGACTCCTGTCCTTCCCTTTATTGCGATCATCGTAACGGTGGTAACGCTCGGAGTTCAGATGCGTCAGGCTTCAACTGCCTCTGAAGCGCAACGCAAGGCGTCCGAGGACACACAGTGGCATGAAACGATGAAGAGTGTGACCTTGCAACCTCCTTCGGCCGCTCTTGTCGGCGCCTTCAATATGGAAAGTTTTCTTGATACAGCGCGCTACCGCGACCAAGCGCGCTCGATTCTTTCCGCCCTTCTTCCTCAGGTCGAAGACTCCAGCGGTTTCGACGTCGTCTTCTTCAATTTGCATCGCAGCACAGATGGAGACAATCAGATCCAATTGATCTCCATTGCAAGGGTTGTCGCAGTCAAGGATCTTGATAATTTCAAGATTGCAAACCGACGTGGGAAAAAGAATTTTCGCGATTTCGTGGGAGACCCTACGACGTTTTTTGAGGATGAGCCGGATTCGCCGAACCTAAGTTCCGCGTTAGCGCGTTCTTGGGAGATCGACAGTATCAGCCACGGACTTTCCGGTCTTTGGAGGCCGGGTTCCGGACATGTAAGCGCCCCCGCTAGCGACTTATCGGGAATTATCCTGGAAACTGAGTTTGAACAGGTGGATTTCTCATCAACGAACCTGAGTTCCACGAGTTTTTGGGGGGCCGACGTGAAGAATGCCAACTTCAGCGCGGTCACCAAGTTCGACAAGAGCCAGTGGCAGGACACGAATTGGTGGAAAGCGAGCAGCATGTCTTGTGACCTAGCAAGGTATCTAAGGGACAGATACCTTCCGACTGCCAACGAAGATGCCACTCTCGCCAAGAAGTTTGCCGAGACCTCGTGCTCGGGAGCGGACGCGAGTACTCGGACCACAGTCAAATGAGTTCCGTCTGACCTCATTACATGAGCATCACCCGGAAAGACCTAATTTGTGGTTCGCAAGGAGTTTAGATGCCAAAGAACATAGTTATTTGCTGCGACGGAACGGGGAATGAATTCGGCGACCAGAACTCGAATGTCGTTAAGCTTTATGGTTGCTTGATTGTGGACGGGAAACAACAAGTTGCCTACTACCATCCTGGTGTCGGTACCATGGGAGCTCCTGCCGCAACCAATCGGATTAGCAAGGCGTGGTCCGTTGTTGCCGGGTTAGCATTCGGAGGCGATTTGCTCGATAACGTAATGGATGCCTATCGGTACCTAATGGAGGTTTTTGCAGACGGCGACCAGATTTACCTGTTCGGCTTCAGCCGGGGAGCGTATACGGTTCGAGCGCTCGCCGGGGCGCTACACATGTTCGGACTTTTGCACCCGAAGAACGAGGGGCTCATTCCCTACATAACTCGGATGTACGCCAAACGGTCCAGAAAAGCGGGCGGAATGATTCATACCTTCGAAGTGGCAGAGGGATTCAAGGCAACGTTTTGCCGCAATTGCCCTCTGCATTTTGTTGGAGTCTGGGACACGGTCAGCTCCGTGGGATGGATATGGGATCCACTGAAGCTGCCCTATACAGCGCAAAACCCAGACATGGCTGTGGGCCGCCACGCGGTGTCGATCGACGAACGCCGGTGTTATTTTCGCAACAATCTTTGGGGTGCGGCGTTGCCCAATCAGAACATTAAACAGGTTTGGTTTGCAGGAGTGCATTCCGACATTGGCGGTTCGTATCCTTATATGGAGAGCGGTTTGTCACAGATCGGTCTGGAGTGGATGTTATGTGAAGCGGTTTCTTTTGGCTTGAAAGTCGATCCACGAAGAGCCGAAGCCGCGCTTGGCAGGATTCCTCCCGGGCCGCCAGTGCCACCCAACCCGCGCGCGCAAACACACAACTCGCTCACGCCCGCATGGTGGATACTCGAATTCCTTCCGCACTCCTACTACGATGCAGCCTCAGGTAAGGTCAAATGGCGGATTCCCCTTGGGGCAAGACGCGTCATTGCGGACGGAGCGGTCCTTCATTCTAGCGTAAAGGAAAAACTCGATACCGATCCGAACTACAGGCCGGTGAATCTTCCGCCGAACTGCGCGTATGAAATGAGGAATGCTTGTGTGTTTGATTAGGACCCTCTGAAGTGTGATCTTGCTTCCGGGGGTAACCATTCCGACTCAGCAGCTGAGTGCTTCGAGAAGCCTTTCGCCGTTGGGGCTTCCCCAGCCGGTGCATGCGTCCCAACCCCTCTTCGCCTCGTAGCCCTTTCTTCCGAAAGGGTCATTGTGGCCGACGGTGATATCCCGAAACGTTTTCTGGATGAAACGATCTTTGTACAAGAGAGGATTGAAGTAGCCGACACGCGGCAACCCGCGCTGTCTCAAGCCCTCATTCAATCGCGCCACGAGCGCACTCCAAAGGGGGGCCACGGCGCTCGTGCCACCCGCCCCATTGTGGTAGCTTCCGCCAACATATACGCTGAAAGAGGTACTCGCGATGCCAGCTACATCCGGAAGCTGCCGTCCGTCGAAATTCGGATCGCTGCGAGAAGGGAAGGCCGAAGAGGCGAGGGCGGGGAGCGAAGGCTGCCAGTCCGGCCGATTCACAAGGTCACTGATCCCGCCACCCGAAGCGCTCTTGTTCCTCACATTCCAAACAACTTCCTCGCCATCCGCAAGAAGGCTGCTGCCACCGCACGCGAGAACAAGGGGACTTGAAGCAGGAAAAGTGACCCGGCAGTGGCCATTGGGGTCCATTGCACATCCGTCGTCTCCGGAAGCCGCGCAGATCGTGATTCCAAGAGTTGCAGCCTCTTCGAACAACTGTGTCAGGACCTTTATTGTGCTATTCCCCCACCACTCCTCAAATGCCCCCCAGCTGATCGAGAGTATGGATGGTTTGTTTTCATCGTCGTGGATAGCTCTCGAGAGAGCATCGACCCAACCTTTTTCGTCATTCGTCGCGAAGTAAATTACGATCCGGGCTCCTGGAGCGAGCCCCCCTGCGATTTCGATGTCTAAAGCCAGTTCTCGATCGTGTTGAGAATTGAGGTTTGGTTGGTTGGCGGAGGTGACGTCCTGGAATCGAAGGCCGGGAACGTTCCCATGCAGCTCTCGGAAGTAGCGGTGCAAGTCAGAGAGAGCGATACCGCCTCCAAACGCAAGGATCCCGATGCATTCGTCTTTTCCCGAAAGCTCGCGAGGAAAATGGTAACGATCGGCTATCAGTTCGATCGGAGAGAGAGAGCTAGTCTGAATTGGACCTCCACTCCCAGAGTAAAATGGCTTTGGCTGGCAGCGGCTTTCAAGACCAAACACACCTTCGACAAGAGGAAGCACTTCGGCAGGGAGAAACAGTTCCCCTCGGCGGCCTGAGTATCTACCGAATGGTGATTCGTAGGACCCTAGTCGGGTCCCAAAGGCTTTTTCAATGTCGCAAATCGCGCCGCGCATCTCGACGGATCGTCTTGCAGCAGATAGGTCCGTTACCAAGAGACCGAACCGTTTCGCAAAGGCGCAAATAGCTCCGATGTCCTTCGGTGAAGCCGAATAGAATTTCCGGGCCTCTGAGCGAGTCAAGTAACGCCGGTCTCGAAGAGGGCCACGCCAAGTCTCCTCGGTGGAGAAGGGCGTTTGCCCCGAACGAAGCGCTTTCTCGGTCGAAGCCCGCAGTCGGACGGCGACTTCGAGAACTTCGTCTTTCGGTCGGCCGGGGATCAGCACAGTGCCGGGAACGGAGCGCGGAGCGCTGCCGCGAAGGGGCCAGCGGCCATCGTCCTGACTGATGTGGGAGCTAACGGGGCGCCTTTGTCCTTGTTCAACGGATCGTAAGAGTGGGCGCACGGCAATCATTCCCGGCTTTTGCAAATGCCTGCGTTCCGTGAGGTTTCGTGGGATCGTCGTAGCAGAGCCACCAGTCCACGCCCGCCAGGCTAGCGATCTGGTCGAAGCATTCGAGGGCGTCTTGATGCTCCCCGGTTTCTCCGTTTTGCGAGGCGTAACGGACTTCTACGTCAGCAAAATCGTGACCGAGCGAAGGGGAATCGAAGTCTGCCATCCATGCCGGAGCCCCCGCATTGTCCAGGGTGAGCATCAGGTTTTTTGAGAGATCAGCATCGTAGTAGAAACGAAGACCTGTGGCTCGTCTCACGAGTTTCCCTGTTGGGGTTCCCGGAGGGTTTGTAGAGTTGTCGATGACTTCGACGTCGTTAGGGATCATTGGGATCACGGTTTGGGGGAGGGGAACGACCAAACAGAAGTGAGACTTGTGAAACGCCGGTTTTGCGCTCTTAGTAGCATCGAGGATGGTATTGTCCGGGTCGTGAAAGCGGGGCGCCGGCAAAGGGTTTGGCGGTGTAAAAACCGGACCTGTTATTCGGTAGCACCGGGAGTTGCCCAGACGGTGTCGGCCGGTTAACGGGACTTCGTTTTTCGCCGTGAACAGCCCAGCTGTATGTCCGGAGCATTTCGGAGCGTAAATCTCGATTGCCGACTTCGTGAAACGGTAGAGAAACGGCCCGTGGAATGACAGTTGCAGCGTGCCCATGAAATAACCTCCGCGTAGGTTGTCTAGTTCTTTCCAAAAACAGTGAAGCCAGCCCAGTAAAAGGGATGAGCAAATCCCTCGTTCGAGCGAAGTTTGCGGCTCGCCTCACGGAGGGCCAGGGAAACTCCTTTGCCGGCAAGCAATTGGGCATAGAACTCCTGCATGAGGGCGGCCGTGGCACGAGAATTCACCATCCATCGGCTCGCGACGACCTCGGGAACTCCTGCCCCCATTAGTAGCCTCGCCAGGCTATCGCGGTCGTCAAATACGCCGGCGGCCCCGTTCGCGCTGTCGCACGCAGATAAAACGGCGAGCCTTAAGCCGGAGAAGTTCGAAACTCTAATCCTCATTGCGTCCATGACCGTGGAGTCTCCGAGTAGCAGACCGACGCCGTCGGGCGAGGTAGCGGCGTGGCCGGAAAAATGAAATATTTCTGCGCCTTTCACTTGCCCCACAATTCGTCGGTAATTTGCGTCATCTTTTAGCAGTAAGTTGGAATAACGAAATTGGCGGGCAATTCCCTTTGCCTCCATCTCCGCGTCTTGAAGGGGCCGCAAGCCTTTGGTTTGGGGATCTCCCGCAAGCAGAATGGGTGTTTCTCCGGAAATGCCTTGCCAGGGGGTGGAGGCGGAAAGGTAGTCGAGTCCAGGAGACAGAGAGATTGCATAGCGGTCTCCCAAATAGACGTTACGGGCGTCCAACAGCGTCTCAAAGGGTACAAGCCACAAGACGCGGTCGGGCTCGATGATCAGATGTTTGTAGGTGGCAAGGAAAGGTTCGATCGGCTCAAAAAGTTCCCTGTAAAGCTCACGGCTTTCGGCCATAACGGCAGCCATTTCGGAATCTGGGCGGGAGCAGTGTTCTCCGAAGCTTCGAGCGAGCAATTCGATTTTTTCTGGTCGAACAGCAAGGTGGTGCTGCCGGACGCCATCTTGGCCGTATGTCCACGCATATACGGCTTCGGGGAACACTGCATAGGAAACGATGAGGGTATCTGTGGGAACAACGAGCGAGACGGGAGGCGGGTTGGCGGAAGAAGAAGGATAGTTCAATCCGGGAGAGGTGTGAGCCTCGAGCGGGCTGCCGCGCAAGGAAGCCCCCTTGAACCATTCCCATTGCGCGAACGCCTCTCGGGGAGATCCGGACAATTTCAGTTGGACCATCGCTCTGTACAACCGGTCCGCTTTACGAGACCAGATCAATCGGTCTCGTTCGTCCTGGTTCATCCTGAGGGACTCTTCTGCCAGACCGAGCGCCTCTCCAACGTTTTGCTTTGCTCGAAGGGAATTGCCAACAGCTAAATAGGCGAGACCAAGGCTGCGGAAATAGTCAAACACCAGATCTTTGTCCGAAAGCCCCCTCGCCCGTCCTCTCAGCGGTTCGAGAAGTTCGATAGTCTTGGATGGCTCAGAACGAAGTAGCTCCAGTTTGCCGAGGCTCACCTCGGTCTCGAATTCGAGATTCCTTTTTCGAGCTCCGTCAGCCGAGCGGAGGGACAAGGCGTGAGCTTCGTCGAGGGCTTTGAGAGCTGCTCGGAAATCTCCGGTCATGGCGAGAGCGTTTGAGAGACGGTGTTGCTCTATGGCGCGCAACTCGAGATCAGGATCGTCTGCTATCAATCTGGACGCTTCCTGTAGGAGTTGAACATCGAGAAACCATTGCTCTCTGTCTTCGGCGACAAGATCGAGTCCCGCATAGAGGCTGTAACCGCGCATTACAGGGTAATCACCTTCCCAGTAACGGGCGAGTGCTTCCGTCGAATACCTCCAAGCCGAGGCAGTGTCACCCATATATTGATAGAGCGCGGCAAGAAATGTTGTGGCTCGAAGCTCGAGGGAAGAGTAGTGGTGGAGCTTTGCAACCGCAAGCGCCCGAGCAGCGAGCTTGCGAGCGTTCTCATCATTTAAGTTTGCGCAAATTGCCGACTCAAGAAGGAATTGAGTTTCCAGCCAGGGATACCGTTGGGTGACCAATCGATCGTTCTTCACATTCGATTCTGAGAGACAGGGTGTGACTTGGTGAGCGAGCTGATCGGCGTAGCTGGATTCAAATCGAGCCAGCAGTTCACCTGCGCGATTTCCCGACTTACGAAACAACTCTTCCGCGTTGATGGCAGCCGCTCGAGAATGATCGAGATCCGCAGTGTGGCTTGTCTTAAGCGAGTCGGATAGAAATGGAAGGCCTCGGCGCGAGAGGGGTTTGTGTTCTAAGTCACGAAGAAAATCCATCAACCAGTAATCCGAGTGTTTTGAGATAAAGTCTTCTGCGAGGTGGTGTGATGCGCGTCGTGCCAATTGGCTATCAGATCTGGGCGCGGGGACGTTCGAGAATGCGCCCGGAATCCAGTCCACTAAAGCGAGCTCGAACTGTCGTTCGATGCGGTCGTCCGATCCTTTTGTTGGATTTGCTTGGTCTTGCTGGGGAAAGGCAAGAGACTCTGCGGGCCCAGGAAGTGGGTTTTCACTCCGTTTCTTTTGGAGGTTGATTTTTTCTTCCAGGCTCGCTAATCGTCTCCGGGCCTCCTCCGACCATGGAGAGTTTGGGTCGATCTCGAGATACCGGTGCCAATCAGAGACGGCCTGCTCGTAGAGAAGGAGGCGTTCGGAGTTAATCGCGCGGTTGAATAGCGCGAGGGCGTTGCGAGGATTTTTCGCAAGGACCTGTCCGAGCAGTTCCTCTGCTTGACCGTAATCCTCAGAGCGCTTCAAAACCTCTCCACGGAGGAAATAGGCAGTGGAGAGATCGACGGCGATATTCTGGTCTTCCGGGGAGAAACGGTGGGCGCGCTCCAACGCAGAAAGAGCCGAGGAGTAATTCTCGTCCATCAGGTCCGCCCTGCCTTGGGCGTCCAGCCAGAATGGGTCATCCGGTTTCCTAGATAGTGCCTTTGCAATCGTGACTTCCGCTTCAAGTAGAGATGTAGGGCGACGAAGCCGGGACAACTCCGGGCTGCGAAATGCTTCCACTTGAGCGTAGCGTGCATCTGCCATACGCACGTCAATCGTGCGCTGCTCGGAATAGGCATCCGAGAGTAAACGGTTTACGGCCCTGCTCGGTTCAAACATGGTGATCCACAACGCGCCCAAAATAAGAATCGCTGCGATGGATAGCGTACCGGCCAGTTGAATAAGAAAAGCTCGCGTCTCCCACCAACGTTTGAGGAAACTCGGATGGCTGTCATTGGCCGAGAGGACTTGCATGCGATGCGCGAGGTTCTTCTGCCAGTCGTTGCCAGCGCTCTTGAGCGCGCCGAGCGCTTGCATTTCCTCATCCGCAATCTCTTCCGCGAATTGTTCCGCCGCCTGCTTTAAGAGCTTGGCGCAACTTGGGCACTCGGCTGCATGCTCTAAGCAGTCATGGGTCTTTGTCGGCGACTTGAGTCCTGCCGCTAGTTCCATCCACTCTTGCTCGGACGGACAAGGCCGTTTTGGTTTTGGGCCTCGATCCCCCTGTTGCGACATGGACAAACGGTAAAGGAGGAGTTCCTGTTCCGATAGCTCCCGGCATGTAGGGCACCGAAGAAGATGTTGTTCGAGTTCCTCCCTATCCGCATCGGAAACGCCTGCCTCAGCCCCTGGAGACATGGGGCTCAAAACGAACACCCTGAGTTCGTGGAGGTTTAGATGTTGGTTATGATCGCGTGCCACGCTTGCCTCTCCCCTTTATAACGAACTCGCTCGACCAAGCCCTTTTTGTTCAAGCTTTGGGTTATTCCCGATTGAAGCGTTGTTGCACTTTGCATTCTCGAACGCGGCCCTCACGAGGCCACTCAGCCGGAAGATAGTACTCTCGACGCCCTTTGTGGTCAGATTGATATGGGGAAGGGAGGCGATGGCTCGGGCGCTCAATCCGCAGCGGTAGTAGAGCCAGAAGATGCGCCGGCAACGGGAAAGTTCGGCCGGCGAAATAGTCCTCCGGAGACAGCGGTCAATTTCCTCCACCAAAATGGTGTGTTCGATCTTCGAGGAACTCCGTCCAAGAGATTCCTTTACGCGAACTTGACTACCTTCTTTTTCCTCTTCAAGCCTTGCAAGAATATCGCGGCCGCCTCTTTTCGCGGCATGGGAAGCCTTGAAGTGGTCAATGACGACATTTGCCGTGACAACCTTAAGAAATCCAAATATGGCGCCGGGGTGCCGCGACCGGAAGTTCCTGAGCAAGCGGCATTCCTCCGAACAGAGCTTTAAGTAGGTTTCCTGAATGAGGTCGTCGTGAAGCGCGGGCGTGAGCTCTCCGCAATTTCGCGCCGTCCTGAACACGACTGTCGCAATTAGGGGATGAAAACGGCGGACAAACTCCGCCCACACGGACTCATCTCTTGTCTTCAGGCAAGCAGCAACCAGTGATTCCGCGGATGATGACCTGTGGTCCAGAGGGCGGGCCCTCCCAGTGGGCTTGATTGTACAGGAATTTTTGGTTAAGTCGCTACAAACAGAAGTACGACTGAAAAGGGTTACGTAACGCCCAAGGCTAGTGCCTCGTGGTATAAAGCCCGCAAAACTAGGTCCTAACGGCTCGACCTGAGTAGAGGGTAGCCTCATTGTCTCGCCACCTTTGAACAGCCCCTTTCCAGGAAGAAAGTACGGAAGGGATTTTCCCTGTGAACTCGTTCTTATTATTTGACTCTTTGTTCGTTCGCGTGAAGGTATGGCCCGCAAGGCGGGAGAGAATGATCTGAAGGGTGAGGAGATAATGGAATGCGACGCATAGTGGCTCTCGCGGCTTTCCTACTGGGGTGCGCTTGCCTTGCGAACGCCCAAGCCAATGGCAAGCTTCAGATTCACCACATGGATGTTGGCCAGGGTGACGGGGCAATCCTGATCTCGCCTGGCGGACAGTTCGTTGTGTTTGATGTCGGCGAGGACATGAAGAAACGAGATTGCACCAAGCCTGTTTCGTATTTCGACCAGCTGGGTATCAAGCACATCGACTATCTCTTTGTCAGCCACTACCATTTTGACCATATCGGTTGCATTCCGGCCTTGCTTGAACACGTGACTCTTCAGGGTGATGCATATGATCGCGGCGGAAGTTACCCCGGTGCGACCTATACCAATTACGTAGACGCGGTCGGGAATCATCGCAGGACGGCCGCAGTCGGAGACACGGTCACCTTGGATAAGAACACGGGAAATCCTGTGGTAATCAGAGTCGTCGCGGTGGGTGGAAAGTCGAAGAATGGCGCTGTCAGTACCTCCAATGAGAACGACCTCAGCCTCGCCGTAGTGGTGACCTTTGGTGCTTTTAAGGAAGAAATCGGCGGAGACTTAAGCGGCGACAATACCAACATGTACCAGGATGTGGAGACGCCCGTTGCACCCGATGTCGGGACCATCAACGTGTATAAAGTTCACCACCATTGCAGTTCGCACAGTACGAACGAATTCTGGCTTGGCAAAACCCAACCTGCGGTGGGGATCATCTCAACCGGAGATGGCAACAGCTATGGTCATCCGACAGCCGATTGTCTCGAGCGTCTGCACGCGCACAACGTGCAAGCGTACTGGACCGAGACGGGCAACGGCGCTGAGCCTGAGCCGGCAATCGATGTGGTTGGGGGAAACATCATCGTGGAGGTTGCGCCGAACTCCCACTCTTACACGGTCACGTACGGAGGGTCGCACGTTGACACGTATACCCTGACGGGCAATGGGACAAACACTGACGCCTCTCCATCACCGGCTGTAAAAACTGCGAAGTATGCGTGGAGCAAAAACTCTAATTTCTATCACTTTGCGAATTGCAAATTCGTGCAAAACATAGCTCCTGCAAATTTGCAGCAGGGAGACAGTCCCCCACAGAATAAAACGCTACATAAGGACTGCCCGAAATAGGGAGTAGCCTGGCAACTCATTGAACAACGCTTTTTTCTCTATGGTGCAGCTTAATAGTTCCGTCAACAAACAAGCAAACAAGAATCTGCTTTCGCTGGCAGGTAAGCGGGCAGAATCGGAAGTGGTGCTGTAAATTCTGAACGTTACTGAGGATGTTGCCAAGGCTTAGCATCCGGAATGGCAGTAATCGTCGCGTGAATTTTAGTCCGTCAAAGACACAACAGAGAAAAATTGGATCGGGTCCCAACACAGCTCGTGTGGAAAGTTCGAACCCCGGAAGGGGCTGGAGAAATGAAAAAGAAGATTGGTCTCGTCGCCGCAGCCATCCTGGTCGCTCTTCTTGTGAAGTGGGCACATGATAAGTTCACGGTCGAACTACCCAACTATTCGCCGATTCATAACGCCGCTTGGCTCGATCAGAACTGGACCACGGAGCAACGCGACTGGTTTCACCACGCCGACCAAGGTACGCAAACATTCGGCATTCCCTATGAATGGTTCATCGCTTTAGAACAACCCGCGCTTTCCCTCAAGGCGCCCGGCCTCTTAAGCGACCCACAGTACCTAGACCGCTACGGTTTCATCACTTCCGATACAAATCCCGACAAACCGGAACTACCGGTCGGCTTTGCCCACGGGGGCCCAATGCGCAACGCAAACGGTGTCCCATGGCGGAATCCACGGACAAACTCGGAAATGACTTCGCTGGGATTAACCTGTGCCGCGTGTCATACGGGCCGATTTACGTATCAAAGTACCGCTGTGCTGATTGATGGTGCCCCGGCTCTCACGAACCTCACAAATTTCGAAAAGGGCGTTGGTTTATCGCTGCTGTACACCCGTTATGTGCCCTTCCGGTTCGACCGATTTGCAGACCGTGTCCTTGGTCCAAGCTCCAGCGACGAAGCGAAATCCGAACTTCGAAAACAATTGGATCTGGTCGTGTCGCAAGTCGAGAAGGTGGCCAAATTAGAGAAAGCGGTCAAAGACACAACGGTGGAGCCAGGTTACGCTCGCCTGGACGCTCTGAATCACATCGGCAATATTGCATTTGCCCTCGACCTGAACAATCCCTCAAACTTCGTTGGTTACTCGGCCCCGGTCCATTTCCCGCGAATATGGGACGCCCCGTGGTTTGAATGGGTCCAGTACAACGGCTCGATCCAGCAACCTATGACGCGCAATGCTGGAGAGGCTCTGGGCGTAGGAGCGGCAGTTAATCTGACCGGAGGGAAAGACGAGTTGTACAGGTCTAGCGTCGAGGTCAAGACGCTTTTCGAGCTTGAACAGCTTCTCGCCGGCTCGCCGCCAACCGCTAGCTCCACCTTTAACGGTCTGACTTCACCAAGATGGCCCGCCAAAATCCTACCTCCGATCAATCCGGATCTCGCCGCCAAGGGCGCGGGCTTGTACAAGGATCTCTGCCAGGGCTGCCATCTGCCTCCCGTCACGGAACATGAGTTTTGGATGTCCGATCGATGGTTGCCGCCAAATTCCGACGGGCAACGGTTCCTCGACCTAGAGATGATCGACATCCAGCATATTGGAACAGATCCGGCCCAAGCAGCCGACATGAAGAACCGTCGAGTTGTGATTCCCCCGAGCCTCGGAATCGCAAGCGACCAATTCGGATTGGCGTTGGCTCCAATTGTCGACAATACAGTGAAGCATTGGTACGACAGCCAACAGCCGCCGGTCTCCGAAGAACTTCGCCAAAAGATGAACGGATTCCGCCCAAACGGTGTACGGGCTCCGCTCGCCTACAAAGTTCGGCCACTTAACGGCATTTGGGCAACCCCACCCTACCTTCACAACGGCTCGGTCCCCAATCTCTATGCGCTGTTGTCGCCTGTCGCTGAACGCCCGAAGAACTTCTACCTCGGTAACCGTGAGTATGATCCGGTGAACGTGGGCTATCGCATCGATGAACTTCCTGGAGGATTCGTATTCGATACCACAAAAAGAGGCAACAGTAACTCCGGCCACGAGTTCAACGATACCAAAGGAAAAGAAAGTGTCATTGGCCGGCTGCTGAGTCCCGACGAGCGTCGAGCTCTGGTTGAGTATCTCAAAACCTTGTGAATTTCTCGGTGCGGGAATGAAGTCGCGATCACAAGGCAGGGTTATTCGTAGGAGAGTTAAATGCATAGTTCTGGACTATTTTCTTTTGGATATCTAAGACTCGGACTGATCGCAATCCTGCTCACTTGCGGGGCGTGTGGCGGCTCATCGCATCACGAGTACATTGCCGGTAAGACGGGGGCTGCTCCAGTTCCGCAGACGCAGGCGGTCCCGCCGCTTTCGCCCGACGACGTGTCTTTGTTGTTTCCGGCGCCGACACGCGTCGAGGATTTTGCCAAACTGATAGCGGTGCGTGACCTCGCCACCCAAAACCCCCAGGACCCAGCGAAACGCGATCCGGTATGGCCCGACGCCGTGTTTCAGCAATTTCTTGGGATCGCCGCTAGTCCGGCGGCGCAGGTCGCAGGCACACAGATTCAGATTGGCCTGCCCGTCGAGGTTCAATCAAAAGACGTGTGGTGGCTCTGTTGACATCCTCGGCACAGTTTTAGATTTGAGTTCTCGACGCCAGGTGGAAGAGAGTGTTTTCTAAGGAAGCAGGAGGGACGATGGCCGAAGTCGGACTCCTGCCCTTTGCCCGCGTGGCCCTGCAAGTG